>JAEEGG010004697.1_pt1 | contig 32961 bp, 30 predicted proteins | sample 9134161 | NCBI WGS metagenome assembly JAEEGG01 (sample SAMN16246543, study PRJNA631951) | gut metagenome | biome: gut microbiome; feature: rumen; material: CR-attached | host: Bos | place: Iran: Karaj | collected 2018-10 | reverse complement strand
TCAATGAAAGCGTCATTCTGCGTGTCAACGAAGTCCGATATGGCGTTCTTTGCCGTAGCGGTGAGGTCTATCGTCACCAATGGCGCACCGAGCGAGTTTCCAGTCGTCAACTCCACATCGTCCCCAGCCGCAAGCCCTATGAGGTCGTGCGTAGGAAGTTCAACTCCATTTACCGCAACGGCATTAACTGCCTTTCGGAAGGTAAGATTGAATGTATCCCCGCTTGTGTATTCCAAGTGGTATGTCTCGCCTTCAAGTATGAACACTCCGTCATTGGCGTACTCCGTAGATGCTATCGGGCGGAGGTAGTCGTAACGGGTGCATGAGTCATCCGTGTACTCGTATGCGACCACAATCACGCAGTCATCACCCAAGTCCGAGTATATGAAGTCCTTGCTCTGGAATACGCCATCCTCGTAGTATATATGCCCAACGAATGTGGACTGCGATGCTGCCGCTATCGTTATCTCGTTGCTGCTTGAAGAAAGCGTTACATTGCTTCCTGCGACCAGCTTTATCGCTCCGCTGACGGGGCTGATATCCGTGCTGCCTATCTGCATCTTCGTAACGCCTGCATCAGCCGCAATCGTTATGTCGCTTCCATTGGGAGTAAGCGTTATGTTGCTTCCTGCCGTAAGGCTTACCGAGCCGCTTGTGGGGCTTACCGTTGTGCCGCCAACGGTAATGTTCTCAATGCCGCTTGTACCGCCTCCGCCGGAAGCCGATATCGTTATGGTGCTTCCGCTTGAACTCAATGAAACATTGCTTCCTTCAGCAAGCGTGATTATGCCCTCAATTGGGCTTACATACACATTACCCACCCTTATCCGCTGCACATCGAACGGCTTTCGTGCAATGCTCCAAGTGTTGTCGTCCTTGTAGGTCAAATATTCCTTGTCGCTTTCAAATATATAAAGGCTTTCTTCTTGAGGATTAGAAGTATCCAGACGGAAGTAGCGGAAAGTGTACATATTATCCTGCGAATTGTAGTCCCTTACAATAATGGTCATATCCTTGTTGCCGTCAATATCAAGGTAGTTAAAGTCCTTGCTGTCAAATACATCGTCAACATAATTGATATGCCTTACCTTTATGTCGGGTATCTTTGCATATATAGCACCGCTGTTGTCTATTCCTATCGTGGTATGGTCTGTGTTCACTTGGAGGCTTCCATGTTCCTCCACTTCAAGACCACCGCCTACATTAAGCGAGATTTCCGTGCCGGTTACATCTATCGGCTCAACACCCGTATATTCACTGCCACCGCCAACCGTCTGCCAAGTTCCATCACCACGCAGAAACTTGTTCTCGTCACCTGCCTCCGGCGTAGGAACCCATCCAGCCAAGCCATCCTCCGCTTCGGTAGCACCCTTCATGATATTGAGCTCGGCATTGCTTTCAAGCCTTGATGTAAGAAATACATTACCCCTTGACGGAGTATATGAAGAAGTCGGTCTCACTATCTTTATGAGTTCAACTTCAGTCGGCTTCGAGTAGCCCTCCCACTGCTTTATGGAGTTTATGCGGTACTCAACCTTATTGACCACAATCGTATCCGAAAGCCTTATGTTCCTTATGTCCGTAGCATCAAGGTACATTCTGCACGAGAGTATCCTTGCTTCGGGGTCGTTAAGCTCCGAGAGCATCTTGGAATAGAAGCGGTTGTAAAGGTTGCCGTTGCTTACCGTGCCGTCACCCAAGTTCTCCAAGTATTCCTCGCTGTTCCACCATGTAAGCGACTGCGTGTCCGTTCCGTAGCCTGCGTTCAGTATATCAGCGCAGTAATAGGTCGTCTGCGTCTGCGAGCTTGTGGAATAGCGTGACTTAATCCTTATCGTATTGTTCACGGAGGCATTATTCGCCATCGCATTCTGCCAGATGTAGAATATCCTGTCCGAGTAGACCTTGTCAACATTCACAACATCGGAGTTAGCCTTGAATGCGTACATTTTAGGGCATTGAAGGACTGAGGTCTGTGCATTTACCACACCGCACATCGAAGCCCCGAAAACGGGCTTTATTTCAACGCTGTCCTTGCCGCTTGACAATGCACCTTCAAGCACATACTCCCCGTAGGGAAGCTGATATGTGCCGTTGTACGCTTCGGTCATCACATCCTTGTCCTGTGCGAACTTGAAGTTTACATCCGAATATATGTATGTATCAACACGAGTGAAGCTCATTGATGAAGTGTCCACCTTATCCGTGAAGTCCCTCTTTACGCTTGTCGTGTAGTAAAGGTCACGAGGCTCTATTCGGAACTTGCGGTCACCGATATCCTCAATGTAAAGATTGAACATCTTTATTATGGAATTTACGAAATCCCACTTCTTCGTCTTGGGGTTAAGCACAAGCGTGGGATTGAACGGCAGCCCTTCCCCGAAGTACTCGTTCTGCGTTACCGACCATATTTCAACGCCTGCGCTCTGCGTCATCTCCACTATTGCGGGATATGGGAACACCGACACCCATCCGCCTACGCCACGATACATGAGATATGAATACCACCTCTCCCAAGTCTCATCATAGTACGCAATCTCCATCTGTATCGCTGTGGATAGGAAGAGCTTGTCGCCAGCCTCAAGCCTTATGTCGCCTTCGTATGAAATCTCCTGGCTTTCGAGCAGAAGCCTTCCATCCGCACCCGTGTTGTACGAACTTTCAAAGTTCTTGGAATTGCCCCACGAAGTAATGTAGGTGGTAGTGCCGCCATGTATCTTGCCAAGGCGCGTCCACATTAGAAACTGCTTTGTCGTATCACCGCAGGTCACCGCACCCGTGTACTGCGGATTCCATTGCTCATCAGTATAGTTGTACGAGTGGAGTTCGCATTTAAGGCTAATCGGTATCTTGAACTTGACATGATATGACGATGTGTACGGGGCTGTGAACTGCCAATGCGTGCGGTCATCCGGCATATTGTGGTTGGTAAGCGTAAACGCTGACGGGAAGTCAATGTAGTTCCCCGAATTTGCGAACACCCATTCGCTTGGCAGGAACATATCGTAGTAGCCGCTTGTCCAATCAAACGAGCCGCCAGCCGTTATCTTCTGCCAGTTGTCCGAGTCTCCGAGCTTCTTGTTGTTGTTCGGATACGGATAGATTAGGCTCGTGAAGTCAGGGTATCCGTATGGCACGGCAGCACCCGTGAGGAAGTCGCTCTCATACGAATATCCCGCCTGCTCAAATATCTTATCCCATATCTCCTTAACGAAAAGGTACGGGGTGAGTTCATCCGCATACCAATCCTGCCTGTTTGAGGAGAAGTTCTCCGAAGCCTTGTTGGTCTTGTCGATGAGCGTCAAACCCCAGCCAGTCTTGTCCGTGCCGTATGAGTTCAGCATGGTCTTGAACTTGGTGAGATTCATATTAGCTGCTGTGACGGAGTACTCCGAGAAGTCAAGGTCATCGGCTGCATTGGAATTGCCGCGCAGCGTGGTATTGCCGAGCGTTTCAACAAAATCCTTGACGCTTGAGTAGAATATGCCCTTGTAGGTAACACGCTTAAGGTCATCGGTAACCACCTTCTTCAGCTGGAAGTAGCCTTCAAATACGGTGGTGTCGTTCACTTGCAGCACACATTCATACTTGCGAAGCATCTCTATGGAAGTATCAAAGGACTCTATCTTGTATATGTGGTCGAACAGCTTGGCGTTGCTCTCCGTATTCGGCAAATCAAAGTCCAACGAATAGTTTGTGCTTCGCTTTGATATGTCCCTTATCTCCGATACGGAGTAGTTAATCGGAATTGTAAGGTTGTCGTAAAGGTCAACTTCCTTATAATCCCCCGACAATTTTATGAAAAGTCTTGAGTTTCGCATAGTTGGAATTTATATAGTAGAAATTATCTCAATGTATTCGGGCTTTCAATATCAAACTCAAAGGTATATGATACCAATTTGTCCTGCCCTACATCGCTGATTACATAATCAGCATCCGTAAGCGTGGCTGGCATGTATTCGTTATTCTTGATTATCCAAATGTCCGGCGAGAGCAGCATATCCTCAATCTCGTTCACCTCCCACTGCTTAAGATAGTCGGTATTCAAGGTCAGCTTGCTTTCTGCTTTCACTCCGACAGCCTTCCTGTACCGCATATCAACCGATGGGGACACATAGAAGCGGTTTGTCATCACGCTTGACTTGTACGAGTTCTCCTTGTAGTGCTTCTTGTGCGTGCGTATCTGCCACCAGCCTCCTGTCGTTGACTTGTAGAGTATTCTGTACTCGTCATTCTTGCAGTTGTCAATGGCGAACAATGTGAACGCGGAGACTGGCGTGTCAATTCTCGTCAGCCCCTCGTATATCTCGGAAGCGAACGATACGACATAAAAACCGTCCGTTTCGGGATTGATTATGCTCTCGTCCTCCTCGCTCATCTTTACAACCTGCGTCCATTCTATATTGTTGAGTGCCTGAACGCCTATCGGCAATCCCGCAAACTTCCACGCCTGCGTGTTCGGCATATCCGTAATGTTGAAGATGAACTTCTTGCGCATCGTATAGGGCTTCTGCCTTGAGAATACATACACCACAAAGTAATTGGCATAACGGGTAGTTCCATCGTTATAGCAGAATGTCTCCGTCTGCGGAGTAATAGCCTTCAAGGTGTAGCACTTGTCAATGCACTGCGGATTAAATCCCCTTACGGTGCGGTTAAGCCATACGCTTGGGAACTCGGTGGTAACATGCCTTGCGCCAAGCGGAAACATAAGGTGCGTTGCAGTCGGTTCAAACTCCTTCACGAAGGCTGGAATATTCTGCTCGTACTCCCGTGGTGCTACTGCATACCAAGTGTAGTTCACGGGCGTAGTTGCCTCGCCAGTTATATGCTCCTGCCCCTGTGTGTCGAAGTATTGCTCCCTTACACCTATCTTGTATGAACACCATTCGCTCGCAGGTGCTACCATCTGCGTTGCGTTATTAACGAATGTGCTGCGCAATGCATTATGGAGTACATCATGCACATCCACATACAAGTTCTCGTTCACGGTAAGCGGATACTTGAGCTTCGTAATCGGCTCGTCATTGGCATATACGGTTATCAACGCCATCAAGTTGTCACCGAGATAAGTATTTTCAGTGAGCGTATATATTATCGGGTTGCCGCTTGGCAGCCATTGATTTGTTGTTGTAGGACGAAGTATAGTTAACATACTTAAAATAAATTTATTCTTTGATTATTTATAGGCGTGTATGACCACATGTAGCCGTAAGCATATTTACGCTCCCCACGACAACATTGAGAAATATGACTATCACAATATCCTGTCCGTCTCTCAACATCATAAGTGGATGAATACGAGCCATATAATACTCCATCCTTCGTGTATTGATAAACGGGCTTACTATTAGCCGTTCTTATACGCTCATTTCTCGTCCCATAATTGCAGTTATACTTTGCGTCACACCATTCAATATTCCCCACGACATTATTTGCGTGATTTTCATCCTTATGGTTTATACATGGCAGTCCGCATGGGTTCGGAATAAACGCTTCAGCGACAAGTCTATGTATTGAACAATTCCTTGCCTTCCCATCCTTAAATAAAGCAACATACAAATATCCATTAGTGTTAGGTCTCCCTTTCATCACATGTTCCTTACCGAACTTCAAGCTCCTAACTCTCCCTAAATCACTAACTTGGTATCTGCCTTCGTAACCAACTATATCCTTCCAATGTTCCATATAAACTCTCCTTATAAGTGTAATATATGGTATTTTAAATATTTATAGTCACTAAATGCTAACCGTTTTAGGGATACCCGTTAACCAGCCGTGTGGATTCATATCTGTAATCACCGCACGAGGCATCGTCTTGACAAGCATATCCACCATGCGATTAAGCGGAGTAAGGAAGTGCTTACCCTGCGTGCCGTACTTCGCTATCTTGCGTGCCAACGGATACTCAAAGCCGCTCATTCCATGCCTTGCGCACCAAGCCGTAAGCGAACTTATCGGAGGCTGCTTTCCTGGTCTTCTGCCATGCTCCACGAAATAGGCATAATTTGGGAAATGCGACTCGATTACACAGCCGTTGGCAGTAGGTATCACCGTCAAGTTCAAATGCGAAATTATGCCCGTGGAATTGATTGGCGGTATAAGCCTTCTCCGCAGTATGTCGGTCATGCCTATCGTAGCCTTTTTAGCAAGGCTCTGGCAGGTATTCAGTAATGCCGACTGCTTCATTTAGAACTCCTCCATAGGTATATCGCAGACACCCTTGCCGAAAGGAATGCTTACGCTCGCCTGCAACACCCAACCTGCCAATATGTCATCATATTTTTCATAAAACGGCTCTATTGTCAGATTATCGTCAAGCGACCAGCTGTAGTTGGGATTGTTCGTGAAATATGCGACAAAGTCCTTCGCCACTTCAAGCATATCGCTGTACACATCCCTTCCGTTTGAATTGTCGGCAATAAGTATGTCGGCAAATACGACAACGAACTGCAACGAAAGCAAGCCCTGCGCTATGGTGCTTGGCGCAGGAACGCATATCACGGTGGGATACTTGTTCTCAAGCGTCTGGAAGTCCGACTCCTGCATATCAACGAACTGCGCTATCTGGTAGTGCTTCGTGCAGAACTCTTGGAATGCCTGTATTATCTCATTGTAACTAATCCTATTCATCGCACTCATCTATTAAAGATTTTATCTCATTGAGGAGTCTTTCATCCGCATCTTCTTCTGCTGCAAACTCTTGGCTTTTAGTACGGGAAAATGCACCGCTGATTGAAAAACCGTTGTACTTACCATGCTTTATTTCGCTCCACAGGTTCTCATCAAGCACCTTCACGCTCGCAAACCAAGTCCCAACGGGCGCATCAATGCCGAGTGCAACGGACTTGTCGTTCTCGTTGGTCTTTATCCAACTCTCAATAAGTTGCAGCCTATCGGTGTCGGTATTATGCCCGATGTTCATCTGGCGGTTGGAGAGGAAGTTGTACGCAAGCCGTTCAACGGTCTCCCTGCTGAAATATACATTGTACGGCTCTCCCTTATCATCAAAGCGGATGATGCGGAGTTCGGGAACGAGAAACGCACCTGTAAGTATATGCTTCTCATCGTCAGTGAACTGAAGCTGCATTGGCTTCTCCGCTTCCGAAAAGCAAAGGAAGTCTATCTGTATGGCGGGCGCATCCACTATCGCAACAGACTCAAGCTCCCCATCAATATCAAAAAGTTCAATCTCCTTCATAACTTCAAGTAATATATACACACTATTTATAATGCGCCAATTTTTTCTCCGGCTTTCAATATATCATCATGTGAATAAGAATTTTTTTGTTTATGGAACATTGGAAGGACATTGAAGGATACGAAGGACGATATCAAGTATCGGACTTGGGGAGAGTTAAGAGTTTGTATAAGGGCAAGGAACGGGTAATGTCGGCTGGTAAGCACAAGATGGGTTACTTATTGGTCACTTTATTCAATGGATGCAAGAGAAAAACCTATACAATTCACAGGCTTGTCGCTGATGCGTTCATACCGAATCCCAATAATCTGCCGCAAATAAACCACAAGGACGAATGTAAGACAAACAATGCCGTGAGCAATCTGGAGTGGTGTGATGCAAAGTACAATAATAACTACGGAACACATAAAGAGCGTCATACGAAAGCATTAAGCAAGCCCGTGTATCAATACACAATGGAAGGCTCGCTTGTTAGGTCATATCCGTCAACACGCGAAGCTGAACGGCATACAGGGTATAGTAATCAACTTATATCATCTTGTTGTCGTGGCAAATATAAACAAGCATACGGCTATATCTGGTCGTATGCTTTATTGAATGTAAAAGGTAAGTTTTTCTAAATCAGCCCACGAGTAACAATTGTGTTCCGTTCCGTTTGCGCGTCAGTGATATCACGCTGCGTAACGGTTACGGGGATACTTACTATTCCTGCCACGGTCTCGCTGACTATCTCCCTTAACGCTCTCTTGTCTATCGTGGTCGTGAGCTGCGAATTGCTCTGGCTCGAACCTGCGATATTGATTGGCGCACCGCCCGTGCTTTGATTGATTGCCGAAAGTAGTGGTGCGTATGCAGCAACAGCCTTCTTGTTGATGACCACCTCACCACCTTCAAGTTCAATCCCGCCGTCCGTCTTGATACCGCCTTCCTCGTGGCTCTTTCCGTACAGCAAACCACCTTTTCTATATGATAAGGCTTTTTGCATCTCGCTCATAGCCGTTGCCGTTTGCATGGCTCCTGTAGTAGCAAGCATAGCCGTAAGGATACCTCCGGCGATTACATTTCCGGGAAATACAATGCTTGCAACACTCTCCCACGCTTGCATAATCGCGCTTGCGGTTGATACCCCAATGCCAGCAATATCGGAGAGGAACTTCGCCTTGGCGTATTTTTTGCGCACCTGCTTCTGCCGTTCCTCGTTGTCACCAACCGCAGCAAGCTCCGCATCCAACGCGCTGTTAACTATACCGCTGAAAGCGTTTACAAAGGTCTCTGCGTATGTAAGGCGTTGCTGCAACTTGTTTTTGTAATCTTCAGCAACAAGCCTGTTGGCTTCCATTTCAATTTCGGCACGGGTGTTTGCGTGCTCCGCAGTAAGCCTATCGTATTCCGATAAGTAAAGTTCCTGCGATATTAGATTGTCTTGCAACTTCCTTTCAAGTTCAAGCTTCTCCCTATCCTCTTGGTTGCGGTCAAGTTCAATCTTCTTCTCGTACCATTCGCGTGAGCCCTCCTCGCGCACCTCCATTTCGGTCTTGATGGCGTTTTCCGTAATCTGCAAACGCTCATCCTCATACTTTCGGTCATCTTCAAGACGCTGCTTCGCCAATTCCTCGTCAACCTTCGCTTGCTTCTCCTTCAACTCTTCAAGTGATTGTAGACGCATCTCGCTGACCTTTGCGTACTCCTCGCTCTCCTCACCATAGTACTTTATCGCGAGGTCTAACAAACGGTCGTACTTCTCGGTCAGCTTCTCCTCCTCGTCTTGTCCGTACAGCGCGTCATTGAGTTCCTCTATCTCCTTCTTGCTGTTCTCAATAAAACGCTGGTGCTCCTTCTCGGCTTCATTACGAGCCTTTATAGCGGCGGTGCGTCTTTTCTCGGCTTCGGTCTGCTCCTTCTGCCAGTCAAGCTCCTTCTGCCTCTCCTTGTTGATTTCCTTCTGCGCCTTGGCTATTCTCTCGTTAGCCTTCTGGATATTCTCCGCGTTCTCGTGTGTCTTTTTGTAGTAGTCGGAATTTGCATTAGCCATCCATTCAAGGTCAGCAATCGCTTGCTTCCTCGTATCCTCGTCATCGGAGTATTGGTTCTTACGGGCTTCATCCCACTTCTTCTGGTACTCGTCCGCAAGCTCATTAAGTTCATCCAAGTGCGCTTCCTCCGCCTTGAGCTGTCCGTAAACGGTTGCAAGCTGTTCCTTCTGTGCGTCCGTAAGCGATTCAATGTAGTCAGCCGACAAACCAGTGTAGTCAGCCAAGTTCTTCAACAAGTCCTTGTACTCAACCGTATCCTTCGACAACTGTGACATTGTCTGCAACTGCAAGCGGAGCGCGTAGTTCTGCTGCAATATGTCATTAAGTATCTGGGAGTGCTTCGCGTGTATATCGTCAAGTGCTTGTCTCTCGCGCTCTTTGAGCCTAACACCTTTCTCCTCCTCCTCGTTGGCATCAGATATGAGGCTTATGAGCGTGGTGATGACGGCTATCGCTGCGAGAATCCAACCTATGACAGGAACGGACTTTATAGCCGTACCAACCGCCTTGACTGCGCCTTTTAATGTGATTGCACCAGTGGTAGCCGCACCTTCCGCAGCCGTGAATGTTGCCGTTGCAGCAGTTCCTGCCGCCTCCGCCTCCGTTGTCTTGACAAGTTCCTTGTTCAGCGATGACTGCGATTTTACGCGCAATGCGGTCATTAGTGCTGAATTTTTATTCAGCGCATTCGCTATCGTATTAAGGCTGTTGAGTATCGCTTGCACCGCCTGTATCTTCTGCATGCTCTTGAGGAGCTTCTCATCCTCAACGCCAAGAAGCGAAGCAGCACCCTGCAACGCACCGAAAACGGCTACGCCTGCTCCTACTCCCTGAATGCTCGCTGTGAGCATCTGGTTGTCGTTCGCAAGGTTCTTAATATCAGCCGACACATCACCTATTGCATCCTGAAGATTACCAGCCTCCTTCGCCATACGCTGGTACTCGGCAGTGTTCTCCTTGCCTGCCGCAGCTAACAATGCCATCGCTTCACGCAGCTCCTTGAGCTTGGACTTAAGATTATCCGTGCTCTTCTGCGCCTGCGAATTGTCCACATTGATTTTTATATTGACATTCTCATTTGTTGTTGCCATTAGTTCTCGGTTTTAGTATCTGGATTGTTAATTGTCATGGAGGTCTGTCCGTGTGTCAAGGTCACATCCGTACCTTTCATTATGGCGGAATACACTATGTTGAGCAACGGGAAGATTAGCATCTCACCAACAGCCGTTAACACGCTTCCGTCTATACTTCCAGTCGGGGGCAGAAGAAACCCCGTTACAATGAGGGCTATAGACACACAGGCGAACACCCAGAAGATTATTCCGTGCCTCCGTTGGTCGGACTTGCACTCGAACAGATTTTTTAACCTTTTGCCCATTTTTACATTAGATATATGCTCACCTTATTTATACGGATTAAAAAATCCATCACCGCTTGGGAAGCGGCAATGGATTCGATTATAATATGAATTGTTATGAGAACAATGGCGGTTGGGTAAGAATACAATGGCTATTAATAGAAAACCATCCGCCACATACTATTTATACGGATGCAGAAACGCTAAATGCTTTCCATCGCCCTTCTATGCCGGCTGCGGAGTATGAGCGTGCGGAACTTCTCCGTGAATACGAGATAGGTGTGCGTTTCAACGCTTCCATCGGAACGCTCAATGGTGTGCGTGCGGTACGAGAAGAAGCCCTTGTCCGCCCAATCCTTATAAGGCATGTAGGTGTTAGACTGATGGAACAGCACCTTCAGCTCAATAAGCCTCTTGTATAACGCCTGCGGACTTGAATACCCGAACTCCTTTGCGAGCTGCCTTGCCGTGTATGTGCTGTCGGAACGGGTCATCTTATCAAACGCTTCAGCCTTCGGTGCGAGCTTGCGTATCTCATCCTTCTGCTCACCAATGGTCTCTTCAAGTTCATCTATATGCGCATCCTTCTGCTCAATTAGCTTATCCTTCTCTTCAAGCGTCCGCTGCATAATACGGAGTGCCTTCGCCATAATGGTCAGCTCGTCATCCTGCTCGTTAACAGGTATGTAGCCGCCAGTCATGCGTATCTGCGGCAGTACTTCCGCTGTTATCCACTTACGGAACGCCTTTGCTTCGGGCTTACGGCTGTCAAGTATTACATCATACAGCCCGTCCTCGTTCACAAACAATGCGTTCTGCAATCCACCCGCTGTAGAAAGGGGGTGCTTTGAAAGCACATCCTTGTCAAGCCTTTGTGCCACCTTACTCGGTGTCAATTCCAGCACCCTGCAAATGTCGGCAAGACAGAACAACGGTTCGTCTGCTGTCCCTGCGGTACGGATATCACCGAACGATTCATTCGTGAAAATTGTGATTGCCAGATTCTGCTGGCTTGTAACTGCGTTTCCAGCACCTTGTGCCTCCACGCGATTGTTCTTCAAATTCATATTCTTCAAATTATAATTTGACTATAATAGATATATTGTAAAAACGAATATTTTTTGGCGCATAGGTGTCAATTATGGGTGGAATTGAGTTCCTCCCCTTACCAATCATTTGAGTATCACGCATATTAGGATTTACAACGCATAAATCCCATTCAAAACGGATTGTCGTACTCTATCACCCACCGCCTGTTAAGATATGTATCCTTCGCCTCAAGAAACCTGTACGCTTCAGCCAGCTTGCAGCCGAGCACAACAGCGAGGTCGCTTACGCAGTGTACGCTTGCCGTGAAGTCCGACAGCGAGAACTGGTCACGGACTACCACGACACGAGGCTCAAAGCCCTTCCTGCCCATGCGGTAGTCAATTACATTTATCTCACGAGTGCAACGCCTTTTGAACTTGGTGTGATTGTATTTTGCATGCTTCGCCACTTCTTCGGGTGTGAGCGGAGCGAACGACCAGACATACCCAACCGATGTAAACGGAGTCCCTACATCCTTGAGCTTTGATATCCTGCTCCGTACACGAATCTTTTCCACATCATCCAATACTATATCCGTGTGAGATGCATACTCTTGCAAAAGCTCATGCGTTTCCATGTCGTAACGATAAATCTTCATAGCGTTCCAAGTCTAAGTTCATCATTAAGTATATCGAATTCTTTTTTTATTTCATCCGTTAAAACAACATCCGTCTCTGGGGTTCCTTATCCGTCTTATGCTCGGATGGGCTCGTTCCGCTAACGCTGAACGACCCCCGCCCCGCCATGCTATCGCATGGCAGTGCTACTTCATCCGTGGCTGCCGATGCTGCATCGTTGTATTCCATATCTTGTTCTACATCGTTTAACGGGGTTAAATCATTAACCACGGCTGATGCGGTTGCAGTGCAAAAAGTGGTATTTAGGGACATATCATAGGTATCATTAGCAGTCTGTCCCAAAGTGCCATTTTTTGCACTAAAAGATTTCAATGAAAAGTATGTCCGTCTGCTTACACCAAGCTGACGGATGATGTAATCATCGTCCTTGCCCTGCGACAGCAGAACGGAAACAAGATGCAGCTGCATATCCATGCGGTCAAGACCATGCCTCCTGCGGTACGACCTAATGCTCCTTATACCTACACGGCTGATGCCATGCTCTTTCAGCACAGCCACATTCTCCCTGTCGGTCTTGAGCGGGTCGAACCATTCGGCAATGGATTCATCCTTCACTCCGCGTTCAATGTCAGCCTGCAACATCCTCTTCGTAATGTTATGCTCCGCGCAGTAAGCCCCATCCAATGCATAACGATGCTTCGGCTTGAAGTTCGGCTTCAGCTCATCATACGGAGTGCTCCATACCTTGAGCGCGGCAGTCCTCCAAATCCATTCATTCGTGCAATGCCCATCGGTGCAGTTGAACCAATGATGGACTATCTCCGTCAATGCATAAAGGAAGCCCTCCGCAGTCATATCCGGATTGAGGAAACGGATGTCATTCGCATAGGCAAGCAATGTGTCACGCCTATGTCCATCCCGCACCCTCCGTATGCTGAACGAGCCGTCAGCACAGCGCATGAACGGAGGCGTAATCTCACAATGGCTTTCATCGTACCAGCAGACGCCATCCTTGTAGGTCTTATCGGATGCACGCTTCCACGAGCCGTATGCTTCGGCATACTTGAAGAGAAACTCGCCTCTCGGTAAAGTGTTCCAATCCTTGTAGAAAGCCCCTGAAACGCTATCCTTTGCGCCCGTGTCGGAAGTATGGCGGGACGGCTTCGTATCATCGCATCCGCAGTCCCCGTCCTGTATATCTTCAAGGCGGAGAACGGTATCGCTGACCGCTATTTCGCATCCGTATGAGCCGTTGAAGTACTGCGAGCATTTAGCACCGCAGCCATCGTTTGGAATTACGCCCAATGCGGCAATAAGTCCGTTGTACTTGGACTTGTATTCAGCCTTGCTGACAATGGGGCTGGAAAGGGCGTATATGAAGCGGTAGCGGTACAGACCGCCTTCCCCGTTGCTCGGTGTCGTGTATGATATGCTCGGTTTCACGGATATCCGCGACAGGCATTCGTTCATCGGCATGTCCATATTATCGCAGTCCACCGATAATAGATACGAAGCACGAAAGTTCATGTCGCACTTCTCCTTCGTGCCGAAGCATGCGCCCGTATGTTCAAATAAGTTGCAGTATGAAAATCCCTGTGTGATTAGGCTTGCGAAGTCGGGTATTGTGAGCGTGCGCTCATGAAACGACATCGCTGCGATGTCCTTCGGCTTCGTCGTATAAGCCTCTACCGATATGCTTGCGGTAAAAGTGTATTCCTTCATCTTCAAATCATTTTAATTTCGCTCCATTCATTCATCTTTTAAAGCGAAATGAACGGGAAGGCGAAGATGAAAGAATGGATTAAGAACCCTTCCCGTTCACATTATTTATATATTGTTTAACTTTGCTCTTCAAAGTTGAAATACTCCATGATTAGTCGCAGCAGATTGTTATATTCCTGCCGTGTACTTAACAGCTCGTTGGATAGTTCAATGCAACGCCTTTGGGACATTTCCAGCTGTTTCAATGTGGCGTGATAGGCATTCTTGTAGATGCCTATGAACATTTTTGAGAAATCCTCCGTGGTCATACCATTACATTTTTAAAGAATATATTGAATTTTTACAAAAAGTTCTTAAGCGGCATCTTCCAACCGCCAGATGCAACCTGCGCAGCGATAACCGCTTTTTATTGCATGCGATATGCCGCCAATGGAAGTCCCCATCTCAATGGCTGCGTCAGTATATGAACTGAAGTGGTATTCGTTGCCTTCGTCATCAATGGCAACGACAGCCTTCATTACCGCCCAACGCCTTCTGCCCTTCAGCGCAAGCCCAATGCGCTGGTTGCGTGTGCCGTAGTTCAAATTCTCTCTCGCAGACACCCATTGCAAATTCTCGGTTCGGTTGTCGCGTTTATTCTCGTTGAGATGATTTACTTGCGGCAGCCCATTCGGATTAGGAACGAACGCTTCGGCTACAAGCCTATGGATATACTTCATCTTCTGCTTGTGATTCCTTGACAGCATTACAAAGAAATATCCGTTGGTGCATTTCTGCGGAACTAATAATTTACGCTGCTTCGTGCTGTTGTAGTTCAGTGACGCTACCTTGCCTGTGTTTGATACCTCGTACAATCCTTCATACCCCTTGACGGGTCTAAAAACTTCCTTACTCATAATCAATAATTTTAATATTACATTCATATTTATACATGCTCAAAATCATATAATTCGCATATATCGTACTTCCGCAGATAGTATGGTTTAAGCATAAAAAATGGGGAGCGTTTCATCCCACTCCCCTGCATCAGTCCGTAGCGAAATTCCCAAATCCACGGCGACTGGTGTATGTATTTGCTTTGTTATTTATTTGAAACGGTTGTCGTATTCCATGCGTTCAACGGCTTCTATGAAACTCTTGCATTCTTCCCATCTCTCCTTCTGGTGCTTGCAGTTGTACTGCTCCCATAAGCCTCCGACAGGCAGCTTGTAGGCTTCGGTGTTGTACGGCTTCTCGTTCATGCGTGTCGCAAGCACGGGAATATGCCTGTACCGAAGCAATGCGCTCAAGGGCTTCTCATCACAATTAGGGCTGAAGTTGAAGGCGTGCTTCAGCTCCGACAAGTCCATCTTCGGTGGGCGCAGAACTCCTGCCCCGCTCATTACATACATGTGAAGCCTGCCTTGCAGCGAAGCCGTATTATCCCTTCTCGTAGTAGGTCTGCCGAAGCTCCAATGTTCCATTATGAAGGTATTGTGGGCGACAACGGCATAAGGGCTTAACTGCGATGCACGCATAAGGACTTCAAGCCAATTGGGGCTGTATATAAGGTCATCGTCAGCCGTTACCACATACGCATCGGGGAAGTCCCAGAAGCCGTTGAACTTCTTGTGGGAGAGCGTATCTTCGCACTCACGCACTTCAACAAGCTCCGCATTCCTAATTTCATCAGTAACGAGATTCATATCCCCACGGGCAATATAAAGGACTATCTTGGAAGGTATCTTCGTTCCGTTCAGGATAGATTCTATTGTCGGCATTATATGGGATATCCGTTCCCCGTAGCTTGTCATGCTTACCACTACTTCTTCCGTTACGGGCTTGAAAGGCGGCAGCGGAAGATATTCCTGCCTATTGGCATACATTTGTCTTCTTTCCATATTATGAACCAAATTTGAATGTCACATCGGTATTGTTCGCAGGCGGAGGAGTATCCTGCTTGTCGGTTGCAGGTCGGCTCGTCAGCCACTTGAACTTGTTACACATGAGCATTGAGCCGAAGTTGGTGTATCTAAACTGCTTCTCCGTAAGGCAAAGGTTTACAATGCGCTGCTCAAGCAGATGGCATATACGCTCGTTCTGCTCCACATCCTCCATCGGATACTCGAATGGTCTATTGCTCTCATCCTCGTAGAACTCAAGAACGCTGAAGCAGTTTTTATTCAGCAGCAGCCATTCGTAAACTATATCGCAGTACTCATCAAGCGTGACGGTGGATACCGCCTTATATGCAGCCTTGACCGTCTTGAGCATCTCCTTTGCGTTCTTCCCCTTTACACGCTTGAACCTGCTTTCGTTCTTCTCAACGAACGAAATATCCTCCAAATCATCAAACGGGAATAAAACTTTGTTTTCTGCCATATTATCTGCCCTCCCATATTGTGATTATATGCGCCGCGATGGATGCCGTAAGCGCAAGCGGAATGCTCATCCATCCGTATCCGAAGCACACGGCAAGTATGCCCGTTGTCCAGAACGACAGGCATGTGGTGCAGCTGAATAGCATTTGAAGCCATTCCCAATCGGGCAGCATCTTCCGAAGCCACTCGAATATGTACTCGTTGACAACAGCATTCGCAGCACCGATACCGCCTAATAATATTAGTATTGTCTCCATCACTTCTTCATCCTCCTTTTCATTTCACGCTCGTCAAAATCAGCCACTTCCTTTCGGAGCGACAAGTGGTTGAGAAACTCAATCACATTCGTTTCAAGCCACTCCCGTTTAAGTATCAGATTATCTCCGCACATGCGATACAGCGTTAAATCCCAGCCCCACCGAGCGATTCCAACATCTTCCTTAATTCCTCCTTCTTCTTGGGACTTACTCCCTCCAAAGAGCCCACTATAGCGTTCGCGAAGGCTACGAACGCTTGCTGAAAAAAAAGCATTGCGCTTTGGGCTGTAAGGGCATCAAGGCTTTCAAACTTCGCAGCCCTTTCCTGCGTGCGCTTTACATACGAACCTTCCGTATTGCCATCCGTGAATGCAATGGCTAAAAGCACGGGCAGGTTTTCTACCGGGTTCTCACGGGATATATTGTCAAAGTCAATGAACTCTTTGGTTTGGATTTCCTCCATGCCTTTAGCGGTATAAGTAACCCCGTTAAACTCAAAATGGTCTATTGGCGTGAGTTCGGGCTGCTCAAATATGACCTTTGATAGTTCGGTAAACTTGCCGAAGAACTCATCCAACGACAAATTATCGGACTTCCCATAAAAAATAGATACGACCTTCGTAATGCCGTCCATTGTGGACAAGTCCTTAATCTTTGACAAGGCAATAAGCTCCTTGACCGTAATGTCCTTTAATGATTTTATCTCTCTCATTTGGTTTTCGTTTAATACTGATTATTTATACGGCTTTAAATCACTCGCACCATGTAGTGACCGCTTGGTACATTGACCACCCGATTGTAGTTGCAAATCGCAAGGCTTATAACACAATCATCATGCACCCCCGAAGCACCGCAGTATATTATGGATTTGGACTTCCCCGAATACGAACACTCAAAGTTGTCAAGTTCAAGCATTAGTTCTGGCTCATCGGGTATGATTATGTTGTTCATAGCGAAGTCGTTTATCAACTGCTCCACTATATTCTGCTTGGTGTTGTTGGTGGTAGTCCAAGCCTCCGTCTGCACACGAAGCCTTCTCGCACGGATTTCCTTATTAAGAAACTCAAAGAACGGAGAGCCAAGCCCGTTCACCTCTACGAAGCACTTGAATACATTGTATTTGGCGAGAAGCGTTACTATCTCCTTTATAATATTCTCAAATGTATTATGCCTCCAACGCCACTGACCTATAACCTTGTTGCCGTCCATTATAGTAAGCACCGTCCAGTCATCCGCATTGCCGACATCTATGCCTGCGACCTTCCTTCCTGATATATGTTTCCCCGTGGTGCAGTTTCGGTAGTTGGAGAATACGGACAGAGAACCAGATACAAACTCGGCTTCGTACTCGGCTCGGAATATCTTGTCTGGCATAGTCCTGCGCGCATCATCTATCTCTTCAAGGTTAGCCATCGGATTATCGTGATATGTCGCCTTGAACGAATGATAGTGGACATATTCGGGAAGGAAGCCCCTGTCGAACATCACCTTGAAGTAGTTGTCGCTTCTTGGTGTGGAGAACAGCAGACAACGCCTTCCTATTGTGGCAAGCGTAGGTCGGAATACCTCATTGAAATCATCATCGGATACGAAGGCGGCTTCGTCAATCACAAGCGTTGTGGCGGATAAGCCCCTTATAAAGTCAGCCCTTTGGTATGAACGGAAGTATATTTCGCTTCCGTTAGTTAGTATTATGGAGTTCTCCTTGCCGTTCTTCTGCCGTATTATACCAGAGTCTTCTATCGCCCTGATTATCTCATTCTGTACTTTTGCGCACTGCGAATAAGTCATTGTAACAAACAGGTTCTTGCTATTAGGCTCGTTTATGGCATAGTAAAGTAGAAGCTGCTTTAGAATATAACTCTTACCAAATTGGCGAGAACAGCACAAGACATAATATTCCACAGACCCTTCCGTTTCTTTCGTGGTCGTTATGGAATTTACAAATTCCTGCTGCTTCGCGTGAAGTTTAGCTCCTATATATGTAACCATAATCAGAATAAAGTTCTTGTATTATTTATCGGAGTATATGACCAGATGAAATTGTACCCAATCCCATTATGACTACCGTTACAGCAACTACATATATGTCCAGCATTAAACCCAGTCTGCCTATGCGCTTCCATGACAGACCTATATCGAGAAACGAGTTCTTTAGACAATGTATATTGATACACTTCCTTACATGGTGCGTTATTCCTACGCTTTTCCGTTATTTTTGGATTTGCGAAAGCCCTTTTTAATGATTCGGATAACTTACTGCGTGTTTCTGCCGAAGGATGCCGATTCTTCCCAGCCTTTGATAATTTCGCTTTCGTTTCATCGGTATGGGTATAATTCCCATGTTTAATCCTTGTTTCTACACCTTTTCTTATCGAATCAGTAGAGTGATGCTTGCCTTTAAGAGCAGCCCCTATCTTTTTTCGATGCTCGTCCGTTATAATACGCCCCTTAAGCGTTTCACTTCTTTTGGCATTAACGAGTTGTCCGAAGCTTCCACCATCTCCACCATCACTTACATTGTAGCATTTGTCATCACCCATCTCATCACGGAAGTATTTAATCCATCGGATTTCACTTTCGTTAAGCGACTCTCGGTTATCACATTGCTCCAACATATAGTTACGCAGAGTATCACGCCTTAATTTGATTACTCTCCGTAACTTTATACCGCTGCCCAGATACTTCGGGTCATAAGCCTTGGACTTATGCTGCCCCACATAGAACATGTCACGCTTCGTATCGTATGTCAAATAAGTGTATCCGTACATAAAACATCTATTAATATATTGAAACCGTCAGAAGTTCGTCATATAGCCATTCGGATGTGCCGTTCCCATTGGCACGAACGGAGATGTCGCATAGTAGAGCGAGTTTCCGGAATATACTCGGTACGGATAATCCCCGTCATTGATTTTAATGAAGAAGTGTGCGTATGAACCACGGCTCTCCGAGTTGATAAGCCCCCTCCATATATCCGATGTGACATTATCGTATTCGTATGTCTTGCCGCTTTTGTACTCAATGTAGAGCTTCAAGTTGGATACATCGTAGCCGATTGCCGCTATATTGGATGAGTTGACCTTGTACATTGCGACTGCGTTTGGAGATAGGGCTGCAATTGACATGGCGTGGGCAGGAACGCTGCGCACCACCTTCGGTGCAATGCCAGCCGTTACCGTTCCGAAGGAGCTCGGATTGGTCATAATCATGCTCCAGCCGCCCATGAACACGGGATAGTACGCATATATTCTGCCGCCCGTGTCCTCGTACAAGGTATTGTTCTTCCAATAGTATGTAACAAATGCCGAGAACGACATATACTTCATCACCTTGCTTAATTCTATCTTCATGACCTTATCGTATTGGAATATTAAATCGGTTGCATTCGTTTATCATCTTATGGACTTTAGGCACAAGGCATGAGCCGCATTTGCGCCAGCGGTCTGTCCTTCCCGTGTACTTCTGCCAAAGATTCCAAAGCTGCTCGCCTATCTCCATGCTTACAAGACCATGCTTGCCGTGCGTGCGGAGTATGGCTGCGAAGGATTCAAGCGTTTCAATCTTCGGGTCTTTCTCCTTCGGCTTTTCAATGGGCGTTATCTTCGCCTCCATGATTACATCTTCCGTAGGCTTCGGATTCTCCGCATCCAATTCGTACTCAACGCTTACTCCTACGGCTTCCGTTTCGCTGCCGAACAGCGAATTGTTCTGTTCTTCTTCCGTTACTTCCGTCCTTAACTTCTTCTTGCTCATAAGATTAGTCTTTAAAGTTTATAATAATCCCTAATTCTCGCTATTGCCTTGTAGAAGCTGTATTCCGTCTGGTTGTGCGTGAGATGGTATTCATCGGAAAGCTCCCTGAAGCTCTTGTCCTCAAGTATCTTCCGCTTGAGAAGCTCCTTCTCGTACCAGCTCACGCCTTCGGCATCCGCCACCATCTTAAGTATGTCAACGGAAGCCAGCTCATCGGCTTCTTCATCGGGAAGGTCGTATTCCCTGCCCGTAAGCTCCGTCTCCGTGACATTGCGTGCATACTTGCGTGCGTATGGGCTTGTCGTGCTGTTGTATGAGAGGTAGCATGCCCTCACAGCGTATGATACCCAGTCCTCCTTGTCGGCATTCGTTTCAAGAAGCTGAAGCAGCACCTCGTGAAGCACATCACCGCAGTCTTCCTCTGGAATGTATCGGCTTACTTCACGAAGAAGCAGGCTGTAGTTATCATTGTCAAGCCAATCCCTGAATGTCATAGAATATTCGCTTATGGTTTATTTATACAAAAGGGGTGACCCGTGTAAGAGCCACCCCGATAAATGATAGTATGAGAAAAATTAGATGGAAGTAATGGTGGTAAATGCGCCTGACCAGTTGCTGTTGTTCTGGTATGTAGAAAGAGCAGATGAAGGTACTTTAAGCGTATCGTTGGAAACGCTGAAATTGTAAGAATTATTCATCGTTGGCGGTGTAGTGGCAAGGCAAATAACAGTCTTGAGGTTGATAAGGTAGCCAGAATCAGTTGAACCCTTGAATGCATTAATACCTATACTTGTAACAGCCTTTCCAATAGTAACCGAAGATACGCTCGTTCGAGACGGCATCCAAAATGCGTAAGTACCTATGGTGGTTAATCCGCTATGTGACATATCAACGGATGTAAGGGTGGTTATTAGATAGAACGGAGAATAACTTGCTGCTTGACCTCCTCCAATGCTTGTTACGGATGTTTTAAGGCATAAGATACCCCTTTTCTTTGTACTATTATAATAATTCTCACTTGTGTTAGTATTGTTCGTTACCCAAGTGCCTGTGATTCGGCTGCTCGCATTATAGGCAATAACCTTATACGCACTTCGTGATGTAATTACCGTGAATACACCAGCCCAATCCGAATTATAGTATGCATCCAAATCACCCTTATTCGGTACGAAAAGCGCATCACTTGGTGCTGGGAAGTTGTTTGAACCGAGTGTAGGCGGTGTAGATGATTCGATGACTACATCAGTAAGGTTCATGCAGTATGCAGTTGCTGATGCTGAAATTGTAGTTACACTTCTCGGTATGTTAAGATTTGTTAAAGCAGTACAATTATAGAACGCATACTTACCTATTAAAGTAACGCTGTTTCCAATGCTTACGCTTGACAATGAAGTACATTGTTCAAATACTCCGTAACCATCGTTTGCACCACCAAGACTTGTTATAGTATTGCCGATAACAACGGTTGTCAAATTCGTGCATTTGTAGCATGTATATGCAGCAAGTGTTGTCAATTCGCTGTCGCTGAAATCAATGCTTGTAAGACCTGCGTCTTGACAGAACGGGGAGTATTCCGTACCATCTCCGCCACCAATAGTTGTTACACCAGAATTAAGAACGAGAACTCCATCACCAGTCTGCGAGTCGTAGGTGTTGCGTGAAGTATTAGTATTATTGGTCACCCAATCGCCTGTGGCTTGGTTGGTGGAAGTATAGCGGATTACAGCAGGCATTACATCAAACGCAGCCGTATATGTTGCATCACCCGTGACGGTAATGGTTCTCGGATTGTCTGTGTTGCCGTCATTCCACTGCGTGAACAAATACCCCGTGTCAGCAGTAGCCGAGATTTGAACATGCGTTCCATACGGATACGAACCAGAGCCGCTTGCCGTTCCGTGCTGTCCTGCGCTGACCGTTATGGTGTATGTATCTATTGCCGAACTTGCGGAGAGGGTAACATCGGAAGTCATTGTTATAGTCCGAGTGGCATTGGTGTTGCCGTCACTCCAAGCGGTAAAATGATAGTGTTCCGCAGGGGTAGCCGAGATTTGAACCTGCGTTCCATACGGGTATGTTCCCGAACCACTGACCGTTGTATGAGCATCGCCCGTTACGGTCAATGTGTACTCGTTTATTGCCGAACTTGCGCTCAATGTTATGTTACCAGTAACGGTTATAGTCCTTGTTGCGTTGGTGTCCCCGTCACTCCAAGCGACAAAGTGGTAATGCTCGTCTGGTGTAGCCGATATTTGAACCTGTGTGCCGTATGGGTAAGAACCCGAACCAGTTACGGTGGTGTGAGCGTCACCCGTTATAGTCACCGTGAAAGCGTCACTCTCGAACGATGCGGTGTAGGTGGCGTTGCCCGTAACAACTATCGTTCTCGGATTGTCCGTATTGCCGTCATTCCACTGCGTGAAATGGTAGTCCGTATCGGCAGTGGCGGATATCTGCACCGATGTCCCGTATGCGTATGTTCCCGAACCCGAAGCCGTGCCGTGCTGTCCTGCGCTGACCGTTATCGTATATTCGTTTATCGCAGATGATGCGCCCAAGGTCATATTCTCCGTAATGGTAATAGTCCTTGTTGCGTTGGTGTTGCCGTCACTCCATGAAACAAAATGGTAATGCTCGTCAGCAGTAGCCGTAATCTGCACCTGCGTTCCGTATGCGTATGTTCCGTAGCCCGTGACGGTCGTATGCGCATCCCCCGTAAGAACAAGCGTGTACTCATCCACTGCGAACGATGCCGTGTATGTCGTGTCGGTGCTTCCGACTATTATTGCTCTCGGATTGCTCGTATTGCCGTCATTCCACTGCGTGAAGTGATAATGCTCGTCAGCCGTTGCGGTCAGCACGACATACGCATCCACCTGATACCATCCCGAACCGTCTGCCGTTCCATGCTCCCCTGCGCTTACGGTTATGTATGTGTAGCCGATAGGTCTAATGCTCGTAAATACGGAATTCCAATCTGCATCCCCCGTGTATGCCCCGTAACTATCCATCGGCACATAAAGCGTGCATTCTTCAGCCGTATCGAATACATTCCTTCCCAATGCAGGCGGTACTGCGGCAAGGCATGTCACAGAAGCCAATTCGTAAATGCTACTGAACGCATAATCATCTATGCTTGTAACACCGCTTCCAATGGTAACGGATGTCAAGTTGTAGCAATTATTGAAAGCGTTTTTACCTATGGTCGTAACGCTGTTCGGTATCGTAACGGATGTCAACGACTCACATCCATGAAATGCATCCCAACCAATGCTTGTAACACCGCTTCCAATGGTAACGGATGCCAGGCTGTAGCAATTCATGAAGGTCTGTCCACTTATTTCCGTAACACCGCTTGGGATATTGACCGATGTCAACGACTCGCATCCATAAAATGCAGAATACCCAATGCTTGTCACGCTATCGGGGATAACCACCGTTGTCAATGCCGTGCATCCTCCGAACGCATTCTCATGTATCTCCGTAATGCCGCTGTCCGAAAGGTCAATGGATATAAGGTCGGTATTATTGGCGAAAGCTCCTGATGTAATAAATGGCACATTTGCTTTCAAGTATAGGACGCCATCGCCCGTCACCGAGTCGTATTCATTCAATTCCGTGTCAGTGTCAAGCGTTACCCAATCGCCCGTCAGCTCACTTTCGGCATTATATGTAATCGTATGCTGGACATATCCTATCGGGTATATGCGCAGGAACGAGCCAGACCAATCATCGTCAGCCCTGTACGCTGCAACGCTGTCGGCTGGGACATAAAGTATCGCATCTGCACTGAAATTGCCGCTGCCGAGCGTTGGCGGCTCTTCGGCAAGGCATGTCACGGAGAGCAGATTGGTGCAGCCCCCGAATGCGCTGTCGCCTATCTCCGTCACCCGTTTCGGTATCTCAATGGATTCCAAGCCCGTGCATCCGTAGAATGCGTAGTCGCCTATGTTCCTTATGGTGCTTTCCGAAAGGTCAATGCCCGTAACGGAAGCCATATTGTAGAACGGGGAGTAATCGGCTGACTGACCTCCGCCTATTGAAGTAATGCCTGCGTTAAGTTCAAGCAGCCCTTCATGCCGAGTGGGATTCCACATCGTTGACGAGCAGTTCTCGTCAATCCATCCCCCTTCAAGCGGAGCGGAGCCTCTGTAGCCTATCACACCGGAACGGGGCTTCATCGCCTGCCATCCTCCCGTTATTGTGAAACGAAGTTGTAAGTCTCGTTTTTTCATGTAGTTAGAATTTATTATGATTAAACTATTGCCGTTATGGTGGTAAACTTACTTGACCAAGTCGTGTCGCTCTGGTATGCGCTCAACGAAGCCGCAGGGACATAAAGCGTGTTGTTATCACTATAAATGAAATTATCACTACCCAATGTCGGTGGCGTAGCAGCAAGACATGTTACCGATGTAAGATTAGAGCAATTAGCGAAAGCAGAAACTCCTATGCTCGTAACACCGCTTCCGATTGTAATTGAAGTCAAATTCGAACAAAGTTCAAATGCACCTAACCAAATACTCGTTACACCGCTTGGAATGATTATCGAAGGCAAAGCAGTGCAATGGGAAAACGCTTCCCCACCAATCCTCGTTACACCGCTTGGTATGGTTACTGAAGTCAAGGATGTGCAGTAATAGAAAGCATAAGAATATATGCTTGTAATCTGGCTTCCGAGCTCAACCGATACCAAGTCGGACTTCTGGTAGAACGGAGTGTAGGTGGTTGAATTTCCTCCGCCTATCGAGGTTACACCAGAGTTCAAATATAGAACACCATTACCCGTCACCGAGTCGTAGGTATTCAGCGAAGTATCCGTGTGATTGGTCACCCAGTCGCCCGTTGCAGCCGTTGCCGCATTGTATCGGATTACATTGGCTGCCGGAGCATCGCTTGCAAACTGCGCCTTATATGTTTCATTCCCCGTAACGACCACCGTTCTCGGATTCAGCGATATGCCGTCATCCCATTGCACGAAGCGGCAGCCGCTGTCGGGAGTGGCAGCGAGCGTTGCGCATGAGCCTACCTCGTAGTCACCCGTGCCGCATGCCTTGCCGTCCGAACTTGTCCCTATTGAAATATGTGCAGTGCTCATATTTAAACCCATTAAATTCTTAATATATGATATCCACAAGGTTGTAGCTGTTTCCACAGCACCTTTGCGTATCCTCAAGAACAAGACCGCATCTATATTGGCTTCCCGAAGGCTTTATTTCATTGGGGCATGAGCGGTCAAGATACTCTGGGAACTTGTACGCATTGCCGTGCAGATAGTCGGAAAGGCGTTGTGCGTAGAACTCCGCATCGTTCTGTATCTTCTTGGCGAGGTAGTTCATCTCGTTGAACGCAGTCGGTGTGCTGTTGTCGCTGTTCTGGTTCTGCACGCCCTTGTTCATGACCTTGAAGTGTATGTACGGAATGGCACGGGCTGTTGCGTAGTAGATTACGACCTTCTGGCAGTAGTCATCAACGAGCTGCTTGTAATCCCCGCCAAGACTATCATTGTCAATGTCGGCAAGTATCCTCGTATAGAGCTTCTGCCCAAGTATCTGCTGCAATTCGATGTCCTGCGCTTCGAGTATTGCGTTAAGGAGAAGGCTGTCGTCAACATTGCCGTTTATTGCGCTGTTCTCCTTCAGTACGCTTGTGCTAATCAAATAGATATTTTTCATGGCTTCTACTATATTACATTATTTATAAGCATAAAAAATCCGCCCGATATTCAGGCGGATTGGAAATATAAGAGTTATGTATTAGGAAGGGCTTATTGGTTGTCGGTTACATCGGCATCCGCCTGCACATCACCGCTGTCCGCCTTATTAAGCGGCTCAAGACCTATCTTCGCACGCATCTCGTCAACGGTCATTATTTGCAGCAATGTATTCTCGCTGAAGGTAAATTCAACGGGAGCGTTGGATGTAGGCTTGAGCAGTCCGCCATTATACTTATGAACGAATTTGAGCAGCCCGTTCAATGTATCCACCACACGCTTCTGGATAGGCTTTATGACGGTATTATTGAACAGGTTGTATGCTGATACCAACTCGTCAGTATTATTGCCCAGACCGCCGCCTGTGTCCCTAATTCCAACAAGCAGCGGGCTTGTGACGCGATGCCCCGAAAGTATCTGCTGCAATACGCTTGATTCAAGTTGCAGGAACTGCTCGTCAAGGTCATCACCGCCAAGCGTCTCTATCTTCGGTGCATGGTCTGGGTCGTTAACGAAGGAGAGCATGAACTTGCCCCCGTTGTCGCTTCCCGTGTAGAGCTCGCCTATCTGCTTCCGTATCGCAAGCTCCTCCTCCTCGCTCGGCTGCCCCTCAACGAATGTAATGCTCTTGCTGGGCGACATTCCGTTCTTTATATTGGAAAGGTGGAAGTTCGTTACCTCGCAGTCGGTTGCGATTGAGTTCAAAGCACCGACATAATCGGGGAGCGAATAGTACGAGCATGATGGTCTGTAGTCCCTTACATAAAGTATCTGGCTGCCGTTACGCTCGCCCGTTGAGAACGCAGGGACTTCAATGTACGACATGCTGCCGTTCTTCAGCCAGCTGTCCGAGTAGTAATACTTCTCAACGATGCCGTACCTGTTCTTGAAGCCGCTTCTTAACTTGTCAATGCCGCAGTGGTAGAGCTGCGCTATTTCCGTGCCGTCATCGCTCCAGATGGGATTAAGCGCAAACGCCCCGTACAATATGTAGTCATATATGCACTTGCGGTATATGTCGTTAAGGCTTTCGCTTCCGTTGGGATGGTTGATGAACTGCTCCACCAAGGTATCGTTCTTAATATCGGTTATATCAAGCCCCTTGCCGTATGCGTAGCCGACCTTCGATGTTATAATGGCGTTGTGCAATGCCGACTTGTTGGCAAGCATCTCCAGAAATTCAGGGAAGCGGTTGTCGCTGCCGTATCTTACATAAGGCTTGCCGCTGTATATCTTCTCCTCAAAGACGGGGAGCTTGACCTGCTGAAGCTCAACGGTAATAATCTTTCCGTGCTTATCCGTTGTATATTTTGCTTTGTTCTTGGTTGTCATAGACTTTGCTTTTATTATCACTAAAAATGGTTATGAATCCAGTCTCGTCACCTATCTTGTAGATGTACCTTGCCGGCTGGAGATACAGCCACAGAAGGTCGTTCTTGCGTATGAAGCCGAGCCGCTTGATTATATTGATATCCTGCTCGCTCCAGCGTGAGATAATTCTATCGGTTGCATGCGCCACCGCTATATTCTGCGTTCTGCTTTCCCTCTCCCTTGAAGTAATGAACGGGCTGATATGCTTGCCCGTCTGCTGGTTTATTATCCGCAGCTCATATATATGGTTAGGTATATGGTCAATGGATAAAGCCCAGACTGCCGTTCCCTCGTAGTTTAAATTCAACATATACGCCTAATTTTATAAGTTATTTATACCTCGCAAAAAAGGAGTGAACAGCAGCTCACTCCTCCATTATTGATTATGGTACACATTAAGAACAGCCTATTAGCATGTTGCCGCTGCAAGAGCAGTCTCAAGCGAGCTTGCATTTGCAGGTTCAACCGTATTGGCGGGATGCGGCGAATTGCATGTGAATACAACGCTCCATCCGTTCCTGTCCGAAAGCGCAGTTCCCGATTCGGAAGTACCGCCAGTCACATTCGCTCCATTGCCTTCGCTTCCGATAAGCCAAAGGATATTATTCATATCCTTGACGATAAGCACCAATTCCCCGTTTGCCATATCGTCAATGCAGTTCCTTAAGAGCTGGTCGTTCTTTCCGAATACTCCGTTTACGGTCTGGGCATAGAACTTCGTTCCGTTTTCGATTGACACATTTATCTCTTCAGTCCAATTCGCAGAATACTGCGCAGGCTGCAATTCGTACCAAGCACCATAGGTAAGAAGCGGAAGCTCCGTTATCTGCCCGTCAGTACCCGTTGCCATCGAACCCCAGTCTATATAGTTAATGTCGGCTACATACAAGGTCTTGACACCGCCTGCGTTATCACGGCATCCCCTGCATATTCCCGAACTCAATGTCATACAAGTGTTGCTCATTTTACAAATGTTTTATTCTGTTTTAAAAATTGGAGGGGATTGGATTCCCCTCCGAGAACTTAAACGAAAATCTATTTTAAAGAATTAAGACAATGTATAGCCGATTACTACAGTGTCACCGAAGCGGTAGTTGTCGCCAATCTTCCATGCGATATTTACACGGACTTCGTTGTTGTCGCGTGAATACCAAATGTCAAATGACTCTTCCTCGTTCAGAAGGTCAGTACCTACTACGATGTTGTCTGCGTGGGTATATACGAGAGGTGCGCCTGTGGCGATGGTGTTGTTTACAAGATTGTCAAGTGCAACGGTTGCAACCAACTTGATGTCGGTGCCTGGGATTGTGGTCTGGTACGAGCCGTTCTTGTACTCGGTGTTAGCCAAGTTGTAGAGGTTGGCTGCACGCAAAGCCGCCATATACTCGTCATAGAACTTGAAGGAGGTGAAGATAACCTTGTTCTCCTTTGTCTTGAGTTCCGGAGTAGCCTTTGCGATAAGTGCGTTCATCTTCGCCAATGCACCGCTTGCTGCCGCAACTTCGCTTGCTGCGCTGATTACGGTGTTGTCATCGGTGAACTGCTCAATGAGTCCCTTGTAAACTCCGTCTCCGTCCCAGATGAACTGGTCATTCCATCTCTTGATGCGGTTTACATAAGTGTTCGCAATGATTTCAATGAACGGAATGTCCTTGTTGTTCTTCATGTAAGTACCCAAGTAGGTCTTCTCAAGGTCGGCAGGGCATAATGCATCCTGAACGGTCTTTGAAACAACTCTTAATTCCTTCTGGATAATCTGCACATCGCCAGCAGGATTGAAACCGCAGCCGCCATCAGCAACGGTAATGTTGTTGTTTACAAGATTAAGTGTCATGGCGTTCTTTACGCCCGGTATGATATCCACGATTTCAGTGGTAACGCCTTCGGCAACCATCTTCGCTACCAAGCCTTCCTTAAGCTGGTCAAGGTAGTCGGTGTCTATCATTTGTGTCAAATTAAATCCTTTGTATGCCATATCGGTAAAAATTTATTATTGGTTAGTATTAGTCGTTTGAATGCTTTAATGCCAAGATGCGTTCAGCCCTTGTCATAGGCTTCGGCTTCTCCTCTGCCGCTGCGAACTGCGCAGGTGCTGCCGTTGCAGGTGCAGGCTTGTCCGTCTCCTCGCTCTGGCGTTCCTTTTCTACAAGTGCCTGTAGCATTTCATAAAGCTCGTCAACCTTGCCCTCAAGGTCGGAAATACGCTTCTCCGTGTCAGTCGGCTCATTCGCAGGTGCTTCTTCGGCAGGCTTCTCTTCAGCAGGCTTCTCTTCCTCAAAGCCTTCGGGCTTCGTTTCAGCAGGTGCTTCTTCAGCTGGCTTCTGCTTTTCAAAATCTTCCGGCTTCGTTTCGGCTGGTGCTGCTTCACCACCAAGCAAAACCTTGATTTTATCTAAAACTTCTTTTGCGCTCATTTTGAAAAAATTTTATAATGCTTAACTACCTGATAATATAAGAGTTGAGCCTTTTTCGGAATGGAAGCGCAAACTTTTTTAAAAACTTTTACCGAAAATTCAATATATTACTATTGGACGCTCTTAAGTCGTCCGTTAATGATTCATAGTAAAACGAAAAGCACCCCGTCCGCTAAACAGGGTGCTTTTATTTTTCATAAATTCCACATATATGTGTATTAGGCGGTTGGCGTTATCTTGTCAAAGGCATTCTTGATAATTGAACATCTGTCCATTGAAGACAGGTGGGTATATATGTCGTTGACCATATTCGTATTGGTATGCCCCGTCATCTTTATGAGCTCATCGGGTCGGATGCCCTGCCTAATCATCTTCGTAATGAAATAATGTCTGGCAAGGTACAAATGCGCCCTTACAGCCGATGATACCGTGCTCGTTGTCTTGGTATTGCCCTTCTGCTCGGTTACCTCCACCTTCTTATTGATGCCCGCAAGCTCAAATATGCGCTTCAGCTTCAGCGTGGCGAACTTGTCAAAATTGGGCTCCCGTATGAAAGCCGCATAACTTTCGTTTACAGCGAACTTCTCCATAAGCTCGGTAATTGCATCGTTAATGGGAATGGTAGCCGTACAGCCCGTCTTCTTGGTCTTGTTCGGTATGATTTCAATATACTTGCATCCGTCATACTCAAGCAGCCTGTACTCGCCCCTGAGTATGCGTGCGCAGTCGGCTGGTCGCTGACCTATATTGCACATAAGCACGAACAGGTCACGAACCATGGCGAGCTTGTCTGGGAGCTCAACGGCTGCGACCTTCTCGAACTCCTCGTCCGTGAACATGATATTGGTGCTGCGCTTCTCCTCACGGCTTCTATGGTCGTACACGCTGCCCCAGTTCTGCGTATTGATGAACGGATACTTCTCCGTGCGGTTGACATCGTTCACGAGTGCCTTCACAGCGGCAAGGTACGCATTGATTGTCGTTATGGTCTTGTTGCGCTTGATTAGCCACTCCCCGTAGCCGTTATATACCTCCGTATTGAGACCTTCGAAGTCCCCGTTATAGTAGGAGACAAACGACTTCACAACCGATACCTTCCTGCCGTGAGCCGTGCGGCTTATCTCTCCGCGCTGAAGCTGCGCATCGGCAATGTGGAAGAATATGTCGTCAAGCCGCTCAACACGCTTCGGCTTCTTCGGCACAATGATGTCCCGTACATTAACGGAGTAGGGATTCTCCGCTTCAGATATGGTCTTGTTGACATCCGCTATCCGCTCTCGGAACAGCCTTATCGCATCGTTGGCTATTCGGTTGTTGTAATTGTCAACGCCCGACAGCTCGTTGGATACGAGGCACATCTGCTTCTTGTTCATGAAATGCTGCGGCTTCACTTTAACCTTCAGCGCAACCGCAAAGTAATGGTTCTCCGTTGGGGCGGTGACATTTGCGTACAATGCCGACAATCCGCTCCGTGTCGTTCGGGCTGTAAAGCGGCACTTGACCTGCCCGAAATACTGCTTTTCTTGTCCTTGATTTTCCATCTCGTTCTCTATAAAAGTTAAATGTTTGATTATTAGCAACTGAACGGAGATTTTGCGAGTGAAAATGTGTCGGAAATACGCACGAAAATTGGGGTTTATCAAAAACGCCAAATACTAAATTGTTGCTTGTTTGGGGAAAAAATCCTATTTTTGTGGACAAAAATAGGCTATAACAAATTTTGCGCAAAAATAAGGAATTCATATTATTAAAAACTATCTTTGGCATTCCTAAATAGTTAGAATATTTTGACAAGTTCGTGCGCATTCCTGTTCTTTCGCATATCTATCCGTTATACGGGGCAAAAGTAGTGAAAAATAATCAATCTGCAAGCGTATTTTTGAAATTGGAAGCATCTCGGTAATGCTCGCATTATTGGGGAGTTGACAAACAAAAAGCACTGCCGTTGGGAACAGCAGTGCTACAATGAAGAATATAAATTTTAATTTATGGAACACATTATTTATACGGCTACGAAATCGCCTGAATGTTGCTGTCCTTGAACTGCAACGCCCAACCGCTGACCACTCCGTATGTGGAGTTGAGTGCCTTGTAGTACGGCAGTGAGTTGGTCGGGACTTTCAGCACTCGGCTTCCGCTTGTCGGCTTGGTCATACCCGAAGCGTCAACACCGAAGGCGAGGTTCGCGCAGTATGGAGGTATCTGTGCATTGCAGGTAACGACCAACTGTGCCTTTGTGCTTCGGAACGCCTCGTAGCCGACATCAACAAGTGTATGGGGGAGTGTCAATGTGGCGAGTTGGGTACAGCCGTAGAACGCATGCCTTCCGATATGGGCGATTGGCTCTGGTATGCTTACGGAAGTCAAGGCGGAGCAACTGTTGAACATATAGTTCGGGATTGTTGCCAGACTTCCACCACCCGTTATCGTCAAACTCGTGAGGGCGGTACAGCCAGAGAAAGCATATCCGCCACAATCAACCAAGTTCACATTGAGGGTGACGGAAGTCAAGCCTGTGCAGTCACGGAAAGCCGAAACTCCCATTGTTATTATGTTATTCGTGTTTATGCTCGTGAGGGAAGTACATTTACGGAAACAACTTGCACCTATCGTCAGCAAATAACTCAATCCGACCAGAGTGGCAAGCGAAGTGCATTGGTAGAAACATTCCGTACCGAGTTCAGCCATCTGGTATCCGAACCTGACTTCCGTCAAGCCCGTGCAGTTGTAAAATGCCCTACGACCAAGCGAGGTCATACGGGAGCGAGTGAAGTCTATGACTTTCAATGTGCTTTCGTCCAAGAACGGAGTACATTCGTTGTCATAACTTGCCGTGCTGTTTCCACCGCCACCGATTGCCGCTTTGGGCTTCAAGTAGAACCTTCCTGCCCCTGTGGTGGGGTTGTATGTGTTCCTTGAAGTGTATGTGCAGTTGCTTATCCAAGTGTTGCTCGGAGCAGGTGTCCCAGCAACAAGTATGTAGTCAATGAAAGCGTCATTCTGCGTGTCAACGAAGTCCGATATGGCGTTCTTTGCCGTAGCGGTGAGGTCTATCGTCACCAATGGCGCACCGAGCGAGTTTCCAGTCGTCAACTCCACATCGTCCCCAG
>JAEEGG010004694.1_pt1 | contig 32965 bp, 27 predicted proteins | sample 9134161 | NCBI WGS metagenome assembly JAEEGG01 (sample SAMN16246543, study PRJNA631951) | gut metagenome | biome: gut microbiome; feature: rumen; material: CR-attached | host: Bos | place: Iran: Karaj | collected 2018-10 | reverse complement strand
TCTCGGGGCGACCATCAGGAATATGCCTCAGAGCGAGTTCCCGGTGTTGTTCATACTGGCTATGGCCATCGGCAGCGTGGTGGGCACCTGGCTTAAGATAGACGACCGCTTCCACGCCCTCGTCGACAAGCTGGGCAAACGCGGCGGCGCTCCTTCCGACGGCCGCTCTTCGCTGGCCGAAGGGCTTTCGACGGCCTGCCTGCTTTACTGCGTCGGTCCGCTCTCGATGCTCGGGCCGGTGACCAGCGCCCTGCAGGGCGACAATACGCTGCTTTTCACCAATGCCACCCTCGACTTCGTATCGTCGTTCGTGTTTGCGTCGACCTACGGCATAGGTATGGTCCTGGCCGCCCCCGTGCTTTTCTGCTGGCAGGGGCTGTTCTTCTTGATAGCCAAGATCTCGAGCTCTGCCATCAGCGACGCCCTTATGTGCGAACTGCTGATTGTAGGAGGCCTTATAATAACGGCATCGGGCCTTTCCCTTCTGAAAATCCGTCAGGGAAAGACCCTCGATATGCTTCCGGCCCTTCTGGTGCCGGTGTTGTGGTTCGTAGGGAAGTGGCTTTTCGGCTTGATAGCCGCTTAGCCTTCCTTCGTCCTTACATAATGTCGCAGACTTTCTGGAAAATCTCCTCGATGGTGCCGACACCGTCAATTTCGCGATATTTGCCCTGGGCCTTGTAGAAATCGATGACAGGCTCGGTCTTCTCGTGGTAAGTCTTGATGCGGTTGGCGATGACCTCGTCCTTGGTGTCGTCGGGACGGTTCTCCTGCAGGGCGCGGTGGCGGATGCGCTCCTTGACCATCTCGTCGCTGATGGAGATCGACAGCACTGAAGTGACGCTCTGGCCCATTTCGTCAAGCATCATATCGAGGGCTGCAGCTTGCTCTGTAGTGCGGGGGAAGCCGTCGAAGAGGAAGCCGGGAACTGAAGGATTGTTCTCGATCTCGCTCTTGATCATACCGATGACTACGGTGTCGGGAACGAGGGCGCCCTGTTCGATGAGGGATTTGGCCTTGAGGCCGAGCGGTGTGCCGGCAGCCATTTCCTTGCGGAGCAGGTCTCCGGTAGATACGTGGTGGAAACCGAATTTTTCAACGAGAAGTTTGGCCTGAGTGCCTTTGCCAGCACCCGGAGGGCCGAAGAGGATGTAATATTTCATTTTATTGTCAGTTTGATTGTCATCGAGTATGAAGATGCCCGGGAGGTTCCTGCCGAGCTGGTCGTAATCCAGTCCGAATCCGACGATGAATTTGTTGGCCACTTCCATTCCCACATAGTCCAGCTTGCGGTCTTTGTGGTAGACCTCGGGCTTGACGAACATCGTGCAAATCCTGACGTCAGTCGCGCCCCTGAAGGACAGGTGTTCGCAGAGTTTGACGATGGTGGCCCCGGTGTCGACGATGTCCTCTATGATGATGACATCGCGCCCGTCCACGTCGGTCGTGAGGCCAAGGACTTCCTTGATGTTGCCGGTCGAACGGGTGCCTTCGTACGAAGTGACCTTGATGGCCGCCAGCTCGCAGGGGAATTCAAGCCTGGTGAGCAGATAGCCTGAAAAGACTATCGAGCCGCTCAGGACGCAGAGGACGACAGGGACTTTGCCCGAGTCTTTGTAGTCGGCATTGATTTTTGCGGCCACCTCGTCGACGGCTTTGATCAAAGTCTCGTGAGAGATGTATGATTTGAAGTATTTGTCGTGCAGTTTGACTTTGTTGTCCATAGAAGAACGTTTTTACAACTTCACAAAAATAATATTAATTTTGCACAATCTCACACCGAAAAACAAATGAAACCTATCGTAAGCATCATAATGGGAAGTCTGTCCGATATGCCGGTAATGAAGTCGGCTGCGGAATTCTTCGACAGTATGGAGATCCCTTTTGAAATAAATGCACTCAGCGCGCACCGCACTCCCGACCAGGTCGCTGAATTTGCCCGCGGCGCAGCTGACAGAGGCATCAAGGTGATTATCGCCGGAGCCGGCGGAGCCGCCCATCTGCCCGGAGTCATAGCAGCTTCCACTCCGCTTCCGGTAATCGGTGTCCCCATCAAGTCGTCCAATTCGATGGACGGTTGGGATTCTGTCCTGTCCATTCTCCAGATGCCTTCCGGCATTCCCGTAGCCACTATGGCCCTTGACGGGGCAAAGAATGCCGCCATCTTCGCCCTGCAGATCCTTGCAGCCGGAGACGAGGCTTACCTCGCCCGTATGAAGGCTTTCAAGGCTGAACTGGCAGGCAAGATCGCCAAGGCCAACGAGGACCTCAAGGCCGTCACTTTCAAGTTCAAAACGAATTAAGCGGATATAAATGCTTAAAAACGGCTATTGCCGTCTGCGTCCCGTAGCTTTGCGCTATGAGACGTTTGACTGTAATATCGCTGTTGTTGCTGCTGCCTGTCCTGACGTTTTGGGCGCAGGATGTCCCGCGCAGCATAGAGGATGTCCTGGAACAGCTGCAGGACTCGGAGACGGGCGCGGCTTCGGAGGAACTGCTGCAGTGGTATGAGTCGTTGCTGCTGAATCCGTTGAACCTCAATGCGGCCTCCCGCAGTCAGCTGGAGGAGCTCAGGCTGCTGACGCTTTTCCAGATTGAGAGCTTGCTCGAGTACCGCGAAGAATACGGTGCGATACTGTCTCTGTCAGAGCTGGCGGCGGTCGACGGTTTCAACCGCGCCCTGGTGGAGACGCTTCTTCCGTTCATCACTTTGGAAGAAACTGCCGGCGGCAGTCACGGCGCATACTCCCAGATCCGCACAAGACTCAAATGGAAATCCAGCCAGGAAGGTCTTTACCGCTACGCCAGGTATCTCGGCGGGGCGGGCCGCTTCAGCTACGGTGCGACCTTCGAGAGCGATGCGCAGGAGAGCCTGCTCCCGGACTTCATATCCGCCCATATCCAGTACGATGCAGGCCGCTTAAAACTGCTTGCCGGCGATTATTCGGCGAGCTACGGGCAGGGGCTGGCTATGGACAAGTCGTTCTCGATGTCGGCCCTCGGCAGCCCGGCTGCCATCATCAAGCACAAGAACGATTTCAGGGGTTACACTTCCACCGGTGAGAACGACGCCCTGCGCGGCGTCGCAGCCTCATTCGACCTTGGCAAGGCTGGCCGTATCCAGGCTTTCTTCTCTGCAGCATCGCTGGACGCCACGGCTACCGACAGCACTTTCAGCTCTCTGCCGGCCACCGGCTATCACAGGACCGCCTTCCAGAAAGCCCAGAAAGACGCGCTGAGAGAATTCCTCGGCGGAGTGAACTACAGCATTGAAACTTCCAGGCTGCTGGTTTCGCTGACGGCGGTGTGCTACGGATACAATAAGCACAATGCCCGCAGGGTGCAGGAATACAACCGCTTCCAGATGTACGACGGTGCACACGGCAATGTGGCGTTGTCGGCCTTGTACAGCTTGGGACACTGCCGGTTCTACGGGGAGGCGGCCCTTGATTTCAAGGGAACCCCGGCGGCCCTTGCGGGGCTGGTCTGGTCGCCAGGGTATAACTTTGAGAGTTCCGTGCAGCTCAGGTACTATCCCAAAGATTATATCGCAAGCCACGCCGGTGCGTATTCGTCGCTGTCTTCGGTAAGCAATCAGTACGGCATCCTGGTCAACCTGCTGGCCAGGCCTCTGCGCGACGTCACGCTCACTGCGATGGCGCAGGCAGCGTATCATCCGCACTCCCGCTACCGTATCGACGGGCCTTCCCTGGCCGTTTCGGTGAAGGCACGCTGCGAGTATGCCAGGGAAGACTGGTCGGTATACGCCCAGGACAACTATACCTGGAAGGATTATGAAGACAGCCATAAGCACGCAATGAAAGTGCAGGCATCATATAAGCCTTCGCAGCGGCTGTCGCTGTCGTGCAGGGGAGACTGCGTGCTGATGCTGACTGGTGTGCGGCTGGCCGGAGTCTATGGGTATATGCTTGAAAAGGGCTTCGGCGCGTCTGCGGCTGCTGACTGCCGTATTCTGGATGCTTTCTCGCTGTGGGGCTGCGTCACATACTTCGATTCGGCCTCTTCGGCCACCCGTATCTACGCCTATGAAAAAGACCTGCCCCAGTCATTTTCGGTGATGTCATACAGCGGCAGGGGAGTGGCGGCAGGCCTGCTGGCGACGGCCGGCATTGCGGCAGGGCTGAAGCTGTCGCTGAAGGCAGCGGTCACAAACTACATACACAACGACAAGGACCGCATCTTCGAAGTGCGGGGCCAGCTGGACTGGAGCTTCTGACCTAAGGAACTATGATGCGCAGGGCGTGGGGGATCATAGTGACAGTGACCGGACAGAAACCAACGGCTTCTCCGTCGACTTCCACCTTGGCTATAGGAAAAGTCTCGACGTGTACCTCCTTAGCCTTGGTGTGGATCACTTGCTTGATGGAATAGATATCTCCGGAATAGAGTTTCTTGATGTTGAAGAGAACCTTGATCTTCGGGATCTTCTTGATGACGGTGACTTCCAGCAGGCCGTCGTCGGGCAGGGCTTCGGGGGTCTGCATCATTCCGCCTCCGGAGAATTTGCCGATGCCGAAAGCGGTCGAGAAGACTTTTCCTTCGTAGAGCGTACGGCCGTCGGCAACTATCTTGAAACGCTTGTTGGTGTAGCCGAAGAAAGCCTTGACAAGGCCCTGTACATAAAGGCTCTTGCCTGTCTTGCCTGCGTCCTTGTAGCCGTCCACCTTGAAGCAGACGTTGGCGTCGAAGCCCAGGCCGCCGATGTTTACCATAAATCTGGTGACCTCCTTGCCCAGCCTGTGGGAATGGACTTCAGCCAGGTCCTGGACCTTGGTGTTGCCTTTGACTATCAGGTCGACAGCCTGCTTGTGGTCGGTCGTCACACCCCATTCGCGCCCCCAGTCGTTGCCGGTTCCGATCGGAATCACTGCAAGGATTACGTCAGGGTCGTTGCGGTTGAGGCTCATTATGCCGGAGACGACTTCGTGAATGGTGCCGTCGCCGCCCACGGCGATGAATTTCCGGTAACCTTCCTCATAGGCTTGCTTTACGAGGTCGATAGAATTGTATTTGAATTGGGAGACAGCACTTGAGAATTGTATCCCGGCCGCATTTAGAAGATCGCTTATTTCTTCCCATTCCTTGCCGCCCCTGCCGCTTCCGGCGTTGGGGTTGACTATTGCTTTCCAGGTGTCTTGCATTGTGTTAGACGCTATGCCGAAATTTTCGCTATTCTCAAAAGTAGCATATTTAAGGAATATAAGCAAAGATTTTATAAATTTGCCAGATATAGATTTAACCAGTGTTTTGAAGAAATGGGAAAGGTAATAGCCATAGCAAATCAAAAGGGAGGAGTGGGAAAAACCACTACTGCAATCAATCTGGCAGCATCTCTGGCCGTGATGGAGAAGAAGACATTGTTGATAGATGCCGACCCTCAGGCGAATACGACTTCCGGCCTGAATTTCAATCCGGATTCAGATTCGATGCGTACCCTGTATGAAGTGCTGATAGGGCAGATCGACATTTCTGAAACTCTGCTGGACACCGAACTGCAGTATCTGCAGGTCGTGCCTTCCCACATCAATCTTGTGGGTGCCGAAATCGAGCTGCTGAATGTAGACAACCGCGAGTCCGTGCTCAAGGACTGCCTCGCGGACCTCAGGAACGAGTATGACTATGTCATCATCGACTGCTCTCCTTCACTGGGCTTGATCACAGTCAACGCCCTGACTGCGGCGGACAGCGTGATCATCCCTGTCCAGCCCGAGTACTTCGCCCTCGAAGGCCTCGGCAAGCTGCTGAATACCATAAAGCTTGTGCAGAACAAGCTGAATCCGTCCCTCTCCATCGAAGGCTTCCTGTTCACGATGTTCGACAGCCGCCTGAGGCTTCACAACCAGGTGGTGGAGGAAGTCAAGAGCCATTTCGCCGATATGGTGTTCAAGACTATGATAAGCCGCAACGTACGTCTGAGCGAGGCTCCGTCCCACGGCAAGCCGGCAATCCTTTACGACGTGATTTCTTCCGGCACCAACAATTATATGAGCCTGGCTCAGGAAATAGTAAAAAAGAACTCATAATATGTCCACAACCAAACGGAACGCACTCGGAAGAGGGCTCGGCGCCTTGCTCCAGGATGCGGAAACTATTCAGCGCAACAGCGAAAAGGCAATTTCTTCCGCCGCCAAGCAGGTGTCTGCCGGCGTGGAGCTGTCCTTGGATGAGATTGAGCCGAATCCCTACCAGCCCCGCACTTCTTTTGACGCCGAGTCGATCAACGAACTGGCCGATTCGATACGTTCCATAGGTATAGTCCAGCCCATAACCGTCCGCAAGGTGTCTGAAGGCAGATACCAGATCATTTCCGGCGAACGCCGTTTCCGCGCCGCCAGGATGGCCGGTCTGAAGACTATTCCCTCTTACATACGTGAGACCGACGATTCCGGTATGCTGGAGATGGCCATCGTGGAGAATATCCAGCGCGAGAACCTGGATGCGGTGGAGACTGCGCTCAGCTTCCGCCGTCTTATGGAGGAATGCGGCTTCACCCAGGAGCAGATGGCTGACAGGGTAGGGAAGAAGAGGGCGACCGTGGCCAATTACCTCAGGCTTCTCAGCCTGCCGGTGGAGATCCAGAAGGCTCTCAAACTGGACCGTATTTCAGTGGGCCACGCCAAGGCGCTGCTTTCGCTGCCCGACGAGGAAAGCCAGATGGAGATGTGCACGAAATGTGTGGCCGGCGACTGGTCTGTCCGCAAGCTTGAGAAAAAAGTCCACGACCGGCTGCTGGGCATCGACAAGGAAGAGCCGCAGGTGCCGAAAGAGATGCCTGACGAATATTACCGTGTCCTCGAGATAGTCGGCAAATATTTCCGCAACGACATCTCCCTGAAAAGGGGGGCTGACGGCAGCGGGCGTATGACAATACGTTTCAAAGGCGACGAAGAAATCGCACGATTTTTGAGGGCGCTGGAAAACAATATCATTTAACAGTTCACAGGTGCGCAAGTTCATATCATCCATAATACTGGCGTGTGCTGTATGTTTCAGCGCTTGCGCACAATTCACGCAGAACAACAGTTTCGGCGGCCCTCCCGGCCAGAATGTGCAAAGCGGAGTCAATCCCGAGAGCGACGTTGCCGCCGACACCACGTCGGGCTTCTCCTTCAAGTCGATGGTCAGGGGCCTGCTGCGCAAGGAACCTCTCAAGACCGGCTATGCACTGGCCAGCAACGCTATCCTTCCGGGGGTGATGCAGGTCTACAACAAAGACTACTGGAAGCTGCCGATAATATACGGCGGCATCGGCACCGGCATTTACTTCGGAGTGCAGAACAACAAGCAGTATGCGGCCACCGGAGAGAAAAAATACGCTACCGTATCGGCCCTTTGCTTTGCCGGAGCTGCGACGGTCTATTGGGGCACCCTGCTCGACGGAGTCGTCAGCCTGCCTACCCACGAAAAGCCCGACCCCGCCAAGGCTGCCATCTATTCAGCCTTGCTGCCAGGCCTCGGACAGGCCTACAACGGTGACTGGTGGCATATCCCCATCTGGTACGGCGGACTGATGGTATGCGCCTATACCTATCATTTCAATGATATGCAGTACAAGCGTTTCCGCTACATATACAATATGGCGAACGACAGCGGCAGCGGTTACACAGGCCATATCTCCGCATCCCAGGCGAAAGTCTACCGCGACCTCTACCGCCGCTACCGCGATTATTCCATAGTGGCTTCGGTAGTAGTCTATGCGCTGAATATCATCGATGCGAACGTGTTCGCCCATATGAGCGACTTCAATGTCAACGACGATCTGTCGTTCAATGTCAAGCCCGCAATCATAGAGCCGGTGGACAGCCGCTTTTACGCATCCAATTCCCATTATTCATACGGTTTTCAAATGAACCTTACATTCTGACAATTATGAAACACTTACTACGGATATTCCTCGTTTCTTCAATCATCTTTGTTGTATGCCCGTCTGCGAGCCAGGCTCAGATATTGAGGCGCGGCAGGTATCAGGACTCTGTCCAGATGCTCAAATCCAGGCTCGATTCCCTGCAGGCTGCATACGATGAGCTCTACAGGATAACAGTTGAAGGACAGCCCATCGAGATGACAGATGACGACGACGAGTTCTCCGTAGACGAGCCCTTCGCTGACGAGGTCCACAACACCGATTCGCTGCTGTCGATATGGTATGTGGAGCACGATATGAGCGGCACTGATTTCGAGCTGCCGAACGTGGACGACATAGTGCTGGTGTCTGACATTCCGGATTCCGTGTTCATTGAAAGGCTCAACAAGATGAATTCGTTCATCAAGATCCCGTACAACCCTATCATCCGCAACTATATCGTCCAGTATACCCAGAAAATGCCGGGCAAAATCGAGAATATCCTCGGCCTGGCCCGCTACTGGATGCCTCAGTTCGAGGACATCTTTATGGAGTACGACCTGCCCCAGGAACTCAAGGCAATGGCCGTCATAGAGTCTGCCCTCAACAGCCGTGCGGTGTCCCGCGCCAAGGCCAAGGGTATGTGGCAGTTCATCGCCACCACGGCGCGCCATTACAATCTGGAGATGACTTCGTATGTCGACGAGCGTTTCGACCCCATCAAGTCCTGCCGTGCCGCAGCTCAGTATCTTCGTGACGCCTATGACATTTTCGGCGACTGGAGCCTCGCGATAGCTTCTTACAACTGCGGTTCCGGCAACGTGAACAAGGCCATCCGCCGCAGCGGAGGCGGCAAGGATTTCTGGGATGTTTACAACTACCTGCCCCGCGAGACCCGCGGCTATGTGCCTGCTTTCGTGGCAGCGCTGTATGTGCTGAACTACTATCCGGAGCACAACATCGTCCCGGCCCAGCTGAGTATGCCGGCCCACGTGGACACTTTTATGATCAACCGCAACCTGCACTTCGGCCAGATCAGCGAGAACATCGGCCTCAGTATGGAGGAACTCCGCGACCTGAACCCTCAGTATCTGTATGACATCATTCCTGCCGATTCTCACGAGTACATCCTCCGCATCCCGTACAATTACACCATAGCCTACGTCGACAAGGAGAAAGATATTTACGGCTACAAGGACAGCGTTTATTTCAATACTGTCAAGCTGAAACAGATACAGAACGGTACGGTTGCCTCCACAGGCAGTGGCAGCTATACGACATACCGTGTGAAGAGCGGAGATACACTCGGAGGAATCGCCCGCCGTTACGGAACTACTGTCAATAACATCAAGAGCTGGAACAACCTGCGCAGCAATACCATCAGGGTGGGGCAGAGGCTGAGGATCTACGGCAAGGGCTCATCGCCGTCTGCATCAGCATCCTCGACAAGCAGTTCTTCGTCATCGGCATCAACAGCTTCTGCCTCTGCTTCTACTTCGTCATCGACGACGTCCGCGCAGTCGAAGGCCATCACGACTAATTCCGGGGGCTACGTCACTTATACGGTCAAGAAAGGTGATACGCTGTGGGCTATCGCCAATCAGTTTGACGGTGTGACGCTGCACGATATTTTGACTTTGAACGGGTTTACGAAGAATACCAAGATATACCCGGGAATGAAAATAAAGATAAAACCGCAATAATTTTTTTGGTGTTTTGCATTTAAGTCCTATATTTGCGCTCCCAATCTAACCAATGGTGCCATAGCTCAGTTGGTAGAGCAACGGACTGAAAATCCGTGTGTCCCTGGTTCAATTCCCGGTGGCACCACAAAAAAAGGAAGGCTTTTGCCTTCCTTTTTTTGTGGTGCCACCTACCTTAATTGTCGGGGTGGAGCTTTTGGTGGAATTTTATGCCGGTCTTCAAGGCTTTTATGTCGGTTTTTGTCAGATTCAGGGCGGAGGTGCGGTCGCCGCGGCCTTTGAAGACGAATTCCAGGCGTTTGCCGAAAAGGGTTTTCACTACATTGCATTGGGTGGTGGTGTAGTCGCCCATACCTTCCAGAAGTACGGTCGGACGGCTTGCGAACTCTACGCTTGTGCCGGGCTGCTGGTCTATCAGGTCCAGCAGGGTGTCCATAAACTCAATGGCCTGCGACAGGTTTGAGCCGATGCTGAGGCAAGTCTCGTCGTAATCCTGTATGCCGCCTGTGAAACTGTCTCCTATCGAGAAGTCAAAGCCGCTGCGTACCTTGCGCAGGCTCAGGTAATAGCTGGCTGCGCCGCCGTCGTCGTCTTTATATTGGAAAACAGAATACACGTCGTCGTTCTGTTCGATCTCGGTAATTTCCATCCTCATCTTCGCCGGGAGATTCTGGGCGAAGGCTGACGCCGTGACAAGCGCGGCTGCAAGAATTGCAAGTAATCTTTTCATTTTGGTCAGAATTGAATTATATGGGCATCAGTCAGAGCAATTTTGATGCCGTATCTTCCAGCCGATGGCGGCTACTATGAAAGACATCAGCGGGGATATGAGATTGAAGAAGCAGAAGGGGGCGTAGGCGAGGGTGGAGACGGAAAGGATGGTGGCCTGGGTCATACCGCAGCTGGACCAGGGGACCAGCGGCGAAGTGACGGTGGCAGAATCCTCCACGCTGCGGCTCAGCAGCCGCATCTCGTAGCCCTGTTTCTCGAAGGAGTCGCGATAGAGATTTGAAGTAAGTATGATGGAAAGATACTGGTCCGAAACGATTCCGTTTAGGGCGGTTCCGGTCAGCACCGTCGAGCCCACAAGTCCCGCCCGTGTGCGGGTCATCGGCGCGAGCAGGCGCGAGAGGTCTGCAAGCATTCCGCTGGAGCGCATACAGCCTCCGAAGAACATAGCGCAGAGGATGAGGAACACGGTGTTGAGCATTCCGGTCATTCCGCGGCTGGTCACAAGCTGGTTGATTTCAATGCTGCCGGTGTCCAGACTGACTGTGTCGTAGATCATTCTGACCGTGCCTGCGAAGTACGTCTTCCAGGAAGCGCCGTCGGCTATGCCTTCGCCGATGCTCCGCACAACTTCCGGCTGGAAGATGAGGGCGGCTGCAGCCGCTGCAAGTGTCGACAGGGCAAGGGTCAGGATGGCAGGTTTCTTCCTGATGATCAGCCAGAGCGTGAAAGCGGGAACTATGAGCAGCCAGGGGCTGATGTTGAACTGCGATGAGAGGATATCCGAGTAGGTGTCCATCTGCACTTCGGGCACGCCGCCGTGAGTGAAGCCAAGCACCGTGAAGATGACGAGGGTAATGACTATCGAAGGGACTGTCGTCAGGTACATATAATGGATGTGGTCGAACAGTCCCACCTTGTTGATGGACGACGCCATCACGGTGGTGTCCGACAGCGGCGAGATCTTGTCGCCGAAGTAGGCTCCGGATATGATCGCACCGGCGGTGATCGCGTCGCTGAAGCCTTCCGCGTGGCCGATGCCGATCAGGGCGACGCCAACGGTCGCTATCGTCGTCCAGGATGACCCGGTTATTATGGACACGACGGCGCACAGCACGCAGGCGGTCAGAAGGAACACTTTGGGGCTGATTATCCTGATGCCGTAGCAGATGAAGGTGGGAACCACTCCGCTCATCGTCCAGGTGCCGGAGATGGCACCGATAAGGAACAGTATCAGGATTGCCGGGGTCACGTCGCTCACGTTGGTGACAATGTCCTTCTCGATGTCCTTCCACGGAATCTTGTAAAGCCACATAGAGAGCCAGATGCACACTCCGGCAGCCAGCAGCAGCGCCACCTGGGAGGCTCCGAGTATGGAGTCCGCCCCGAAGATGGCGATGTCCAGCGCCAGGACCGCCATAAGCACTGCAAGCGGCACGAGGGCTACAATTATCCTTTTTCCGGAAGACATTTCCTAGTCTACGAATTTGATTTTGCTGAGGTCGCGGGGACGTGCAGCCGGAGCTTCGTCGGGATAGCCGAGGCCGATGATCAGCCGCAGCTTATATCCTTCGCTGAGCTTCAGACGGTCCAGGAACGGCTTGGCGGCGGGGGTGTTGTTGAGCGACATCACCGGGCCTGCCATAACCACTGATCCGAGGCCATACGACAGGGCGGCCAGGCAGACATTCTCGCCAAGCAGGCCGATATTGACGAAAGCCATTCCCGAAGGGTCGTCAGGACAGGCGACCGCTATAGCCGCCGTAGCGTTGCGGAAGGCATTGCGGAACTTGGGGTCGCTGGCGTCGCCGCCGTGCATCATATTGTCTCCCATAGCTTCGGTGGCGCCGTTGAACCATTCGGGGTCGTCGATGATGCGTACCTCCCAGTTCTGGCTGTTCATTGCGTTGGGCGCATTCACGCCGCACTCTGCAATCTTCTGAAGTACTTCACGGGGCACTGCCTGGTCGGTATAGTAACGGACTGAGCGGCGGGCCATAATGTTTTCAACCACTGGATTTTCCATTTCTGATGAAGTCTGAGCTTTGTTTCCGCAGCCGGAAGATGTCAGGACGGCGGCCACAAATGCTATAGCAATAAAGGTCCTTTTCATATTGTCGATAATTTGCGCCAATTTAGTCAAATAATGTGATTTTTCAGCTACCTTTAGCCTTCCAAATATTGCAACGATGGAAAGAAATAAATATGAATATGTAATACTGCCCCACGATGTGGACGGAAAGATGCATCTGCGGATGATGGCGCTCGAGCGCGCATTTCTGACAGCTTCGGGCAAGGATGCCGACAAACACGGCTTCGGCACCCTCAATCTGATCGGCGGAGAGGGAATCTCGTGGGTTCTGCTCAAGTTCGCGGCCGACATCAAGTCACTTCCCGTCGAGCAGGACAGGATCACCATCGAAACCTGGGTCGAAGGCGTGAACAGGCTGCTCACGACAAGGAACTTCATTATGCGCAATGCTGCCGGAGAGGTCCTCTGCACCGCATCTACGGAATGGGCGATCATAGACCTCAAGACCCGCAGGCCCGTCAATGTTATCAGGGACACCAACATAGCTGATTTCGCTACCGGAGAGAAGGTTTCCGCCGAGCTGCCGGGCAAGCTGCCGCAGGCTTCCGGCCCCGAAGTCTACAGACATAAGGTGGTGTACAGCGACATCGATTACAACGGGCATACCAACAGTATGCAGTACGTGCAGTGGATTATGGATTCATACCCCATCGACAAAGTCTATGACAGGGTGGCGGAACGCTTCGAGATCGTCTACGCCAAGGAAGCTGTCTACGGCGAAGACATCGAGGTGCGCTATGAAGACACGGCCGACGACGTGACCCTTTTCTCAGTCAATTCAGCTGCAGGCGTCAATTTCGTGAACGCCCGCATCCAGTGGAAATCATAAGGAGGCTTGATGGAATCGTTCTACGACTTGTTCAAGGCTGCTTCGCTCCGTCATACGGATTCTGCCATCCACTTCCCCGATGAGGGAAGGCGCTTCTCCTATGCGGAATTCCTGGAGGGAGTGGACGACCTGGCCAGTGCGATGGCCGGCTGCGGCATAGGCCGCGGCGACCGAGTGGCGCTTTTCGGCCAGAACACCTCGTACTGGATGAAATGCTTCTTCGCCATTGTCAAGTTAGGTGCGGTAGTCGTGCCGGTGAGCTCGAAGTCCGTCGAAGACGAAGTGCTGTACATAGTCAGGACAGCCGGCGTGAAGCTCCTTTTCCACCTGATGGACAATCCGGTTTCCGGCAGATTGATGCACAGCGTTCCGGCTATCGTCACTCTTGAGGAAGCCGACTACTTCATAAACAAATACAAGAGCGCTCCCGTGACAGATTCCGTCAGCAACGACCTGCTGATGATAATGTTCACTTCGGGCACTACGGCCGATCCGAAAGGTGTGATGCACGGCCCGGCGAACCTGATGCATTCCGCACTTGACTTTATGCGGACTATTTCGCTGGATTCCAGCGACGTGATGCTGCTGAACCTTCCCATCAGCCATATCTACGGCTGCGTGCTCATCTGCTGCTCTTTCTTTATGGCCGGGGCGGACCTTGTGGTGACCCGCACCTACAATGCCAGAGCGACTCTGAGGCTGATTGACGAGTATCGCTGCACCGTGCTGAATATGGTTCCTACGATGTACCAGGTGCTTTTCTCCTCGGAGCTGATTTCCCGCTACGACCTTTCCAGCGTGAGGAGGGCCGTAGTCGGCGGATCCTACACTTCCGTGGAACTGGTGGCAGATATGTGCAGAGCCTTCGGAGAGGAACACGTGATGTGCGGCTACGGTATGACCGAATGCGCCAGCTGGGCTCTGGGGCAGGGCTTCGACGCCCCTGCGTCCGTCAGAGGCAATTCGGCAGGCTGGCCTGTAGGCGATATGGAAGCCCGCATCGCTCCCGGATATGGACGTTCTGAAGACGGGATGATTCAGGGAGAACTCTGCCTGCGCGGCAAAAATATGATGCTCGGCTATCTTGACGCCGCGATGACAGCAGCCTCATACGACGATGAGGGCTGGTTCCACACCGGTGATGTCGCCAAGCGCAACGAAAACGGCCTGTACTGGATCGTGGACCGCTGCAAGGATATGATAATCCGTGGCGGCGAGAACATATCACCCAAGCACGTAGAGCTGGTGATCGACAGCTTCGACGGCATAGACGGCTCTCAGGTCGTCGGACTCAGGGACGATGTCTTCGGCGAGAAAGTCGTAGCCGTGCTGACGCGCCCCTGCGCCGAAAAGACCGACCTGAAGGCTCTGACAGCATATCTCAGGCAGAGGCTGGGAAAGAACAAACGCCCCGATTTCTATGTGGCGCTGGATGCAATACCGATGACCGGCGTCGGCAAGGTAAACAAGCAGGCCATACGCCGGATAGTGAACGACAACATAGGCAAGCTCAGACGTAATATCATAAACTATCTCTGATGACCGCTGACAGAATTTGCGTGGATGTGATTCTGCCGCTCCGGCTTGCCGGGGAGGCCAGCTATTACCTGCCCCCGCCCCTGCAGGATGCCGTAGGAGTCGGCAGCTGGGTGGCAGTGACTTTCCACGGACGGCGCTATCTGGCGGTGGTGAGCCGCAAGGGCGCGCTGCCGGCCGGTCTGGACCCTGACACAGTGCGCGAGATAGACGAGCTGAAGTCGGAACTGCCTGTGATAAGCGCTGCCCAGATGGATTTCTGGAGGAGCATAGCTGATTACTACCTGTGTACCCTCGGGGAGGTCTTCAAAAGCGCGTGCCCGGCCCAGTTCTTCAAACAGGTAGAGAAGAAGCGCAGCCTGCGCAAGAAACTCCCGAAGTATGAAAGCTGTCCTGAGGCAGTCCTTTCTGCGGCTCAGCAGGAAGCTCTTGATGCCATTGTCAATCATTTCGCCGGTGGAATGAAAACCGTACTGCTGGATGCAGTGACCGCAGCCGGCAAGACAGAGATATATATGGCGCTGGCACGGACCACACTGGAAAAGGGCAGGGGAGTGCTCTGCCTGGTGCCGGAGATAGCTATGTCCAGGCAGCTCGAAGACCGCCTCGGCGCCGCCTTCGGCGACAGACTGCTGATATGGCACTCCAGGCAGACCCCTGCGGTCCGGAAGGATATCTACGACAAGATAGTGTCCGGCGACAGCCCATACATTATGCTCGGTACCCGCTCGGCCCTTCTCCTGCCACACCGTGACGTCGGGCTGGTGGTGGTCGACGAAGAGCACGACGGCTCATATAAACAGACCGATCCGGCCCCCCGCTACAACGGCCGTGACCTGGCCGTGATGTTCGGGCTGTTCCACCACGCCGACATCCTGCTCGGCAGCGCGACGCCGTCGCTGGAGTCCATCTACAACGCCCGCACCGGCAAGTACGGTCTCGTCGAGCTCAAGGAGAGGTACTATGGCGAGCCGGACATCAAGACAGTGGTCATCGATATGAACCGGGCCTGGAAGGCCCACGATGTCAAAGGCTCATTCTCGATGAAACTGGTGAATATGATGCGCGCCGCCCTCGACCGCAAGGAACAGATAATGGTTTTCCGCTCGCGCCGTTCATATTCCTCCTACGTACAATGCCCGCAGTGCGGCTGGGTACCCCGCTGCCCGTCGTGCAACGTAGCCCTCAGCTACCATAAGTTCAAGAATATGCTGAGCTGCCATTACTGCGGATATCAGACTCCCTATGAGCCTGTGTGCGGCAATTGCGGCAGCGAAGGACTGACCCTGCGCGGCGCAGGCACCGAGAAGCTTGAGGAAGAGCTGCAGCAGCTGTTTCCGGATGCAGTCGTGGCCCGCTTCGATGCTGACGTGACGGCATCCGCCAGAGAGGAGAAGAAGGTCCTCGAGGGCTTCCGCAACGGAGATATCGACATAATGGTCGGCACCCAGATGATCACGAAGGGCTTCGATTTCGCCAACCTGACCCTGGTTGCAGTGACCAACGCCGACACCATCGTCAGTATGCAGGATTTCCGTTGTGACGAAAAAGCCCTCCAGCTGCTCTCCCAGCTCAAGGGACGCGCAGCCCGCCGCGGCGCAGGCGGCAGTTTCGTCATCCAGACCTGGCAGAGCGATTATCCCGTGCTGAGGGATGCTGCGGCAGGCCGGTACGACAGTGACACCCTGCTCGCACAGCGCAGCGCTTTCGCCTTCCCTCCGTACGTCCGTCTGGTTTCCCTGACTGTGCGCGACAGGTACGAAGGCCGCGTGTTCACTATGGCAGGTGAGATCAAGTCCCGCCTGTCCGGAATGCCGGACATAGAGTTTATGGGGCCGATGACTCCTGCAGTCAACAAGATACAAGGCTACTTCATCACGGTGTTCTGGGTCAAGCTGGCCAAGAATGCCTCGGCCAGGGCGGCGAAGAAGCGTGTGGCGGCCCTGGTTGAAGATCTTCGCACTTTTATGAAGCCGCCGGTGGACATAGTAGTCGACGTCGACCCGTATTAATCCGATTTTTTAGTATTTTTGTCGCAGTATGATCCAGGCAACAGGCATAGAAAAGAGTTTCGGCGCCCTGAAGGTGCTCAAGGGCATCGACTTCACGGCCGAGGACCGCGAGGTCATCAGCATCGTCGGCGCCAGCGGTGCGGGGAAGAGCACCCTGCTCCAGATTCTCGGTTCCCTCTATGTGCCGGACGCCGGAAAAGTATATATCGACGGCCAGGACATCTTCAGTTTGTCCGAAAAAGAACTGGCCGAGTTCCGCAACCGCAAGATAGGCTTCGTCTTCCAGTTCCACCATCTGCTGCCGGAGTTCACCGCCAAGGAAAACGTGATGATTCCGGCTATGATCGCCGGCCGCAGGGATCCCGACCAGGCAGCAGCCCTGCTTGAAGAACTCGGGCTCGGGGAGAGGCTCGACCACAAGCCTTCCCAGCTTTCCGGAGGCGAACAGCAGCGCGTGGCGGTTGCCCGTGCGCTGGTCAATTCTCCCTCTGTGATATTCGCCGACGAGCCTTCGGGCAATCTGGACAGCAAGACCCGTGAAGAGCTGCACAACCTGTTCTTCAAGATCCGCGACACCCACGGCGTGACCTTCGTCATCGTTACCCACGACCGCGACCTTGCCCGTCTGAGCGACCGCTGCCTTGAAATGCGAGACGGACGCTTCGTTTAGTGCTATGACTCCCCTCATCCGTCTGAGTTCCGCAGTAATCTCCAATCCTTTCAGAAGACTGGCTGCCCCCGTCGATTTTGAGTTGTCACAAGGCGAGCATATAGCTCTTGTGGGCGACAACGGCAGCGGCAAGAGCACCCTTGTTTCGATGCTTTCGGGCGGTTTCTACCTCAGGGAAGGAACCCTCAGACACAATCTCGGCAGCGAGACCTACAAAGCCCTGAAGACAGTCCGTTTCAACGGAGCATACGGCACGACCGAATTCCCGTACTATTACCAGCAGCGCTGGCACGCCCAGGAGCGCGAGAACGGCGTCTCGGTGAGAAGCCTGCTTGCACTGGAGCCGGCGGTCAGCGACGACTGGCGTCAGGAGCTATATGACCTGCTCGGTATGAGCCCTCTGCTCGACCGTACGGTGATGGTGCTTTCTTCCGGCGAACTGCGCAGGTATCATCTGACCAAAGCTCTGCTTTCCGCTCCGAAGGTCCTGGTGCTGGAAGCTCCCTTCATCGGACTTGACCCCCAGACGCGGGAGCTGCTCTGCAGCCTTATGGAACTTGTGTCTGACCGTCTGGGCGTCAGTTTCATTATGACTTTTACCGACATCGGGATGGTGCCGCGGCTGGTGACACACGTATATTTTCTCAAGGACGGTGTCTGCTCTCCCAGATATACCCGCAGCGAGGCCTTGACAGCCGCGTCTGCAATGCAGGAAGATGTGCCGGAGGTGCCGCAGCTGCCGTTCTGCGGCCGCAAGGAAGTCTCTTACGAGAATGCCGTGGTTATGAGGAATGTTTCAATTTCTTACGGGGACAGGACAGTCTTCAGCGGACTTGACTGGACGGTACGCAGGGGCGAGGCCTGGAACGTCACAGGGCCCAACGGCAGCGGCAAGAGCACCCTGCTCAGCCTTGTGTGCGCCGACAATCCCAAGGCATACTCTCTCGATATGACCCTTTTCGACGTGCGCAGGGGCAGCGGAGAGAGCATCTGGGACATCAAGAAGCACATAGGCTATCTGTCCAGCGAAATGCACAGCGGCTTCAGCGACAACCTGCCTGCTGTCGATGTGGTGGCCGGAGGTTTTGCAGACGGCTACGCAGGAGCGGGCAGTGACAGGGCGCAGGCCCTTGCAACCGGCCGCAGGCTGCTGGAGGCTTTCGGCGCCGGAAGGCTGACATCGAGGATGTTCCCTACATTGTCGAGCGGCGAGCAGCGTCTGGTGCTTCTTGCCCGTGCATTTGTCAAGGATCCGGACCTGCTGATCCTGGATGAACCCTTCCAGGGGCTCGACCGCCGTTGCCGGGCGACAGCCAAGACAGTCATCGAGCGTTTCTGCTCGGACAGGAACAAGACTCTGCTTTTCGTCACCCATTTCCCCGAAGAACTGCCGAGAGTCATCGACAATACCCTGGAACTGCACAAATACTGATTTTTTTTGTGAGTTTTTGGCTTGTTTTCCTTGTTTTAAGTTTCTACCTTTACAAGGAATTTGGACTATTTTGTAAGGAAAAACAGATAACGACAAACAATTAATCCATAAACCTTTTTAACCTTAACGATTATGACTGATATTTCTAGACGTAAATTCTTGAAGAGCACAGCATTGACTGGCGCAGGCCTCATCGTTGCCCCTTCAATCGTGCCTTCTCACGTTTTTGGCGCCAATGCCCCCTCTGAGAGAATCAATGTCGGCGCTATCGGCACCGGCCGTCAGAGCCAGGGCTTCGATATGCCCGGTATTATGAAGTTCGAACAGGCCCATATGATTGCAGTCTGCGACCTTGACGCCCATCGCGCCCAGGATGCCAAGACCCTTGTTAAAAACTTCTACGAGCGCAGAGGCTGGAAACGCCCCGAGGCTACAGTTTATGCCGACTATGAGGACCTCCTCGCAAACAAGGACATCGATGCAGTAGTAGTCTGCACCCCCGACCACTGGCACGCAAAGATCGCCATCGACGCAGTTCGCGCAGGCAAGGATATCTATCTTGAGAAACCGACTTCCCTCACTGTAGAAGAGGGCCGTCTGATGAGTAACGCAGTCAACGCTTCAGGCCGTGTTTTCCAGCTCGGTTCACAGCAGCGTTCAGGCGAGCAGTTCCGTATGGCCTGCGAGTTCGTGCGCAGCGGCCGTATCGGTAAGCTGAAACTCGTCGAGGTCCGTCTTCCCGGCGACCCGGCAGGTGGAAAGACCGAAGAAATGCCCGTTCCTGCAGGATTCAACTACGAGAAATGGCTCGGCTCAACTCCTTACGTTTACTATACTGAAGACCGCGTACATCCGCAGAAAGGCTACGGCCGTCCGGGTTGGCTCCGTTGCGAGCAGTTCGGCGCAGGTATGATCACCGGCTGGGGCGTGCACCACTTCGATATCGCCCACTGGGGAATGGGTGCCGAGTACACCGGTCCCGTTGAGGTTTACGGTGAGGCTGAATTCGCCAACAGCGGCCTCTGGGATGTTCACGGCGAGTACCATACCGAGATGAAATATGCCGACGGCGTGATCGTAAGAGGTTGCACCGACTCAAAGGAAAAACCCAACGGTATCTATTTCGAGGGAACGGACGGCTGGATCTTCGTATGCCGCGGCAACTACACCGTTCTGCCGAGCGACCCGAAGATGAACACTTCTTCTTCAGCCCTCCAGGCTTCACGCTCAGAGATCATCACCGAACCTCTCGGAGCCAATGAAGTTCACCTCTACAAGAGTGAAGACCAGCACGGTAACTTCCTGGATTGCGTAAAGAGCCGCGCCCTCACAGTTTCACCTGCCGAGATCGCACACCGCTCTTGCGCCGTCTGCCTGCTCCAGTTCATCGCAATGCACCTGCATCGCAAACTCTACTGGGATCCCATCAAAGAAAGATTCATCAACGACGACGAAGCCAACTCAATGCTTTCACGTCCGATGCGTGCCCCTTATAACATCGCTTAACTATGAAATTAAAATTAATACTTTTATCTCTCCTCATCCCGGTACTCTCATTCGGAGCATCGGTCAACATCTCAGTCAACGCAGGCAAATACGACCGTACCGACTGCGTCGTGACAGCTGACGTTTCATCTTTGAAACTCAAGGACAAATTTGCAGTCGAACTCTATGAGACCACCAACGGCGGCGAAGTGGCTACTCCCTGCCAGGTAGTTCTTGACGGAAAGAAGGCAGAACTGTTCTTCATCCTGTCAGGCAACACCGCTCCCGGCCAGATCCGCACCTATGTTGCGAAGAAAGTCAGGGCCAAGAAAGCCGACAGCAAGATGAAAGCCGTTATGGACGACAAGGCTGTAGTCCTCAAGAAGAGCGGCAAGGATGTGCTGAAGTATAACTTCGCCATCAATCAGTCTCCCGAAGGCGTAGACCCTGTTTTCAACCGCGGCGGTTACATCCACCCTGCATACACACCTTCAGGTTTCGTGCTGACCAACATCCAGCCCCGTGACCACCGTCACCACTACGGCATCTGGAACCCCTGGACCAAACTGATGTACGACGGCCAGGTCTATGACTGCTGGAACCTCGTTGAGCGTCAGGGCACTGTACGTCCCGAAGCTGTCGAGGCTCTTTACGAAGGTGACGTATTCTCAGGTTTCAACGCATCCCTCAACCACATCGTTTTCACAGATGCCGGTGAAAGGACTGCTATGCGTGAAATCTGGAAGGTCAAAGTCTACAACGTAGGAGACGGCTATCTCTGGGACTTCGAGTCTGAACTGACTCCCGGCAGCAAGCCCGTTACTCTCAAGGAGTACCGCTATGCCGGCCTCGGCTTCCGCGCCAATGCAGTATGGACTAAGGACAACGTCGAGATGATGAGCTCTGAGGGCAAGACCCGTCAGCAGATTGACAATACCACCGGCCGCTGGCTCTACACCAACGGCGGTACCGGTGTCGGCAACAATGTCGCTGGTCTGCTCTATATGTGCCATCCCGATGACTTCAACTATCCCGAGCCCATCCGTATCTGGAACGAACAGCAGAACGGCGGCCGCGGCGACGTCTATATGAACTTCGTGCCCACCAAGAACACTGACTGGAAACTCAAGGCCAACCGTACCTATACCCTCAAGTACAGGTTCTATGCCTATGACGGTATGATGACTCCCACCAAGGCCGAGAAGATCTGGAGGGATTTCGGAGAACCGCCGATTGTAAAAGTTTCTAAGAAGTAACGCAGTATGAAAAAAACTATCCTGACAATAGCAGCTCTCTCAGCTGTACTTATGATGAGTGCTTGCAAGGAAGAAGGTCCCAAACAGGTGGTTATCGCCACTCTCGATCCCGGACATTTCCACGCAGCCCTGGTCCAGAAAACATCCTATCCCCAGGTGAGCAAGGATGTGTACGTCTATTCCAATCCCGGTGAGGACTTGCAGGAACATCTTGCAAAGATCGAGGCGTATAACACACGCGCCGAGAATCCCACTGCCTGGAATGAAATAGTCTATACAGGCCCTGACTTCCTCGAGAAGATGATTTCAGACGGCAAGGCCAACGTGATGGTCACTGCAGGTAACAACCTCAAGAAGACGGAATACATCAAAAAGACTCTGGAAGCCGGCATCAATGTCCTTGCCGACAAGCCTATGGCCATCAATTCAGAGAATTTTGAAGTATTGAAAGAGTGTTTCAAGATTGCCAATCAGAAAAACGTGCTGCTCTATGATATTATGACCGAGCGTCACGAAATCACATCCATCCTCCAGCGCGAGCTCTCCCTGATTCCCGATATTTACGGTGAGCAGGAGAAGGGTACTCCCGAGAATCCCGGCATCACGATGGAAAGCGTGCACCACTTCTACAAAGAAGTTTCAGGCAAACCTAACATCCGTCCGGCCTGGTTCTACGATGTTGATCAGCAGGGCGAGGCTATCGTCGATGTAACCACTCACCTTGTAGACCTTGTTCAGTGGCAGTGCTATCCCGACGAGATCCTTAATCCCTCAGATGTGAAGATTACTTCTGCAAGGCATTGGCCGACTCCCATCACTCTCGCTCAGTTCAAGGCTTCTACAGGCCTTGACGCTTTCCCCGAGTTCCTGATGAAGGACGTCAAAGACGGTGTTCTTCAAGTTTACCAGAACGGCGAGATCAACTATCAGCTGAAAGGCTTGAACGCATCAGTAACCGCTCTGTGGAACTATCAGGCCCCTGCAGGCGGCGGAGATACCCACTATTGCGAGATGCGTGGCACAAAAGCCAATATCACCATCCGCCAGACTGCCGAACAGAACTGGAAGCCCGAGCTTTACATCGAGGCTGTCAATCCTGCTCCGGGTTATGCGGATGCAGTCAAGAAAAGTTTCGCTGATCTTGAGAGGTTCTATCCCGGCATCAAACTCGAGCCGATGGGTGACAATGCCTGGCACGTGTTCGTTCCGGATTCATACCGCAACGGCCACGAGGCTCACTTCGGCCAGGTTACCGAGAACTTCCTGAAGTATTTCGCCGACGGCAAACTTCCCGACTGGGAGCAGCCCAATATGATCACCAAGTATTACACTACCACCGAAGCATACAAAATCGCCAACGGCAGGTAGCTGATACGCGATATTCCATTTAAGAAGAGACCTTGCACGAGGTCTCTTCTTTTTTTGTCCGCATTTTTATATTAATCCGCAAAAATTCATACATTTGCAGGCTAAAGCAGGAAATCTTATGGAACAAGTCAGATGTCTCATTATCGGCAGTGGCCCCGCAGGCTATACAGCTGCGATTTACGCAGCTCGGGCCGGTCTGTCTCCCGTGGTCATCGAAGGTATCCAGCCCGGCGGCCAGCTCACAACCACCACCGAAGTGGACAATTTCCCCGGTTACCCCGAGGGCGTCGACGCCAATGAGATGATGGAGGATATGCGCCGTCAGGCTCTCCGTTTCGGTGCCGATATCCGCAGCGGCATTGTTACCAAAGTTGATTTCTCGCACAGGCCTTTCGCCATCGAGATTGACGGCAAGCCCGCTCTCGAGGCAGAGGCTGCAATCATCGCGACAGGCGCTTCCGCCAAATACCTCGGTCTCGACAGCGAGAAGAAGTTCCGCGGTATGGGTGTGTCGGCGTGCGCTACCTGCGACGGCTTCTTCTACCGCAAGAAAGTCGTAGCAGTCGTCGGCGGCGGCGACACGGCTTGTGAAGAGGCTTCATATCTTGCATCTCTCTGCAGCAAGGTCTATATGATCGTGCGCCGCAATGAGCTGAGAGCCACCAAGGCGATGCAGGAGAAAGTGATGTCGACCGGCAATATCGAGATCCTCTGGGAATGCCAGACCCGCGAAATCCTCGGCGACGCGACAGGTGTAAACGGAGTCAGGCTGGTGCGCAAGAACGGCGAAGAGTTCGACGTGGCCATAGACGGTTTCTTCCTTGCGATCGGACACCATCCCAATTCGGATATTTTCAAGGACTGGGTGAAGACCGACGATCAGGGATATATAGTGACGGAGCCCGACACTACTGCCACCAGCGTGGAGGGCGTGTTTGCAGCGGGAGATGTGATGGACAGCAGGTACCGTCAGGCAGTCGTGGCCGCAGGCAGCGGATGCAAGGCTGCGATGGATTTGGAGAAATATTTGAAAAAATAGCGGCAATGGCTTGTTATTTGCCGTGTCAGGCCCTTTAAAACGAAAATGATGAAAGCAAGAACGCTCATAATATCTGTCTTCACGCTGCTGATGATTGCATCGTGCACAACGGAGTATGAAAAACTGCTCAGGGGCAATGACATACCGACCAAGTATTCAAAGGCTTTCGAGCTTTACGAAGAAGGCAAATACTCCAAGGCTGCCGAGATGTTCGAATCCATCTCGCTTGCGACCAAGGGCACTGCCCAGGAAGACACCGTGCAGTTCTACTGGGCGATGAGCAACTATCGCTACAAGGATTTCATCACTGCCGAGAGCAATTTCAATGAGTTCATTACAGTGTTCCCCTTGAGCCCCTTCATCGAGCAGGCGCGTTTCTACTACATCGACTGCCTCTACAAGAGTACCTACCGCTACGAACTCGACCAGACTCCGACATACAGGGCTCTGAACGAGATCAACCGCTATATGTCCCTCTATCCGGACAGCAAGTACATCATCGAATGTACGCTGATGAAAGATGACCTGGAAGAGCGTCTCGACAAGAAGGCTTTCGAGGCAGCCCACCTCTATTACCATATGGAGGATTACCTGGCCGCCCACTATGCCCTGAAGAACGTGCTGAAGGAGGACGCCGAGAACAGATACAGGGAGGACATCCTCTATTTCGTGGCGATGGCTGCCTACAAGTATGCAGATAACAGCGTCGCCTCGAAGAAACACGAAAGATACCTGGCGTTCGTCGATGACTACTACAACTTCGTGAGTGAATTCCCGGAGAGCAAGCATCGTCGCGAACTGGACAGTATATACGAAAGAGTAAACAGAATAGTTAAAAGAACAGATTGAAATGGAAGTTAAGAAACAGGCTGTTGTCAACAACACTATAACCAGGGAACTGGCAGATATCGCAGCCCCTACAGGCAACATCTACGAATCTACGGTCATCATCGCAAAGAGGGCCAACCAGATTTCAGCAGACCTCAAGCAGGAACTCAGCAAGAAACTGGAAGAGTTCTCAAATTATGCTGATACCCTGGAGGAGACCTTCGAGAACAGGGAGCAGATAGAGATCTCCCGTTATTATGAAAGGCTTCCGAAGCCCGCTCTGACAGCTATCAAGGAGTTCCAGGAAGGTAAGATCTTCTACAGAAAAGCAGACTCTCAGCAATAACGGACTCCTATGCTGGCGCGGCTGACCATAAACAATTACGCATTGATAGATGCTTTGGATATTTCATTTCCAAAGCATCTTGTAATTATAACGGGTCAGACCGGCGCCGGAAAATCAATTTTGCTGGGTGCTTTGTCGCTTCTGCTCGGAGCCAGGGCTGATGCGGACGTCATCTGCGACCGCAGCCGCAACTGCGTCGTCGAAGCTCAATTCATCGATGATGAAGGCCAGGAAAGGATAGTCCGCCGGGTGGTTACCCCCCAGGGAAGGTCAAGGGCTTTCATCGATGATATGCCGGTGACCCTGGATGAGTTGAAAACCCTCACGGCTTCTCTCGTGGATATACATTCCCAGAACAGCCAGACTATGCTGGGCGACGCTGCATTCCAGCGCAGGGTTCTCGATGCTTTCGCGGGCAATGCAGCCCTCCTGGGCCGATACGAGGCCGCATACAGGCATTTCAAGGAGTTGGGAAGGGAACTTGCCGAGCTGGAGCAAAGGGTCGCGCAAAGCGCAAGGAACCGCGATTATCTGCAATTCCAGTTCGACCAGCTTGCCAAGGCTGCGCTTGAGCCGGGCGAACTCGAGCGGCTGGAAAAAGAGCAGCTGGAGCTGGCCAACGCCGAAGATCTCAAACTGTCTCTGCGCACTGCACTGGACGCTCTGGAAAACGAGCGTTCCGATGTCCAGACGGCGCTCAAAGAAGCTATCGGCAATCTTTCCAAGGCCGCCAGAGTCATCGACCGGCTGGAGCCGCTGCTGCAGCGTCTGGAGTCCTCACGCATCGAACTCAAAGATATCGTCAATGAGATAGATGCTGAGCAGGAGAAGATATCTGTCGACGACGCAAGGCTGGAAGCCGTGGAAAACAGGATAGCCCTCATATATGATCTGATGCGCAAGCACGAAGTGGATGACGTCGATAAACTTCTGGCTCTGAAAGACAGCTTGCAGGCAAGCCTCCAGGAGGGAGATGACCTTGGGGAGCGCCTTGCTGACGTGCGGCGTCAGAAAGATGAGGCCGACAGGCTTTGTGCTGAGTTGTCTATGGAACTGCATTCTGCAAGGTTGCAGGCCGCCCCGAAACTGTCACAAGTCCTGCAAAGTTCCATCAGAGGGCTGGAGATGCCCTTTGCTGCTTTCAGCGCACAGCTTGAAGCTCTGCCAGAGAGAGGACCTGCCGGTGAAGATGCCGTCAGGTTTTTCTTTTCCGCTGCGGGCGACGACCGGCCGAAAGAGTTGTCGAAAGTCGCATCGGGCGGTGAATTGTCCCGCATTATGCTCTGCGTGAAGGCTCTGCTGGCGCAGCACGTGCAGATGCCCACAATGATTTTCGATGAGATAGATGTGGGGGTTTCAGGCAGCGTGGCCGACAAGATGGGGCGGATGATTGTCGGGATGGGTGACAGTATGCAGGTGATTGCGATAACCCACCTTCCCCAGGTGGCCAGCAAGGGCAATGCCCATTATCTCGTGTACAAGGAGATTGGCGACGACCGCGTGGCGTCGTCAAAGATAAGGAAGATAGAAGGGGAGGAGAGGGCCCGTGAGATAGCAAGGATGCTCAGCGGGCAGGAAGTGACACCGGAGGCCCTGGCGAACGCGAGGGTGCTTCTCGGACAATGAAATAAAATAGAAAACAAACATAAAACCTAATTTACCCAACATTATGAGACTTATTATTGAAGATTCTTATGGAAAAATGTCCCAATGGGCAGCAGAGTACATAGTAAAGCGTATCAATGAGTTCCAGCCTACTGCCGAGAAGCCTTTCGTACTCGGCCTTCCTACCGGTTCTACTCCTATTGGCACCTACAAAGAGCTGATCCACCTGTATGAAACAGGTAAAGTAAGTTTTGAGAATGTCGTTACTTTTAATATGGACGAGTATGTAGGCCTTCCTGAGGATCATCCCGAGAGCTACCACTCATTTATGTACAACAATTTCTTCAACCACGTGAATGTGAAGAAAGAGAATATCAACATCCTCAACGGCAACGCTGCAGACCTGGTTGCAGAGTGCGAGCGTTACGAGGAGAAGATCAAGTCATACGGCGGAATCCGTCTGTTTATGGGCGGTATCGGTCCTGACGGCCACATCGCTTTCAACGAGCCCGGTTCGTCTCTTTCATCACGCACAAGGCTGAAATATCTGACTACTGACACCATCATCGCCAATTCCCGTTTCTTCGAGCACGACATCGTTAAGGTTCCGAAGACCGCCCTCACAGTCGGCGTCGGCACCGTAATGGATGCTTACGAAGTCCTCATCCTTGCAAACGGCCACAACAAGGCCCGCGCCCTTTATCACGCAGTTGAAGGTGCTGTCAACCATATGTGGACCATTTCTGTACTGCAGATGCACCAGAGGGGAATCATCGTCTGCGATGACGCCGCTACTGTAGAGCTGAAAGTCGGCACTGTAAACTACTACAAGGACATCGAGCACAGGGCTCTTCACAGAGAAGAGTAATTATGGACCGCAGACAGGTCTTGGATGCAGTCCGCAGGATGCTGGCGGACAAGGGTGCCGATGCAGTGATCGTGCCCTCGAACGACTGTCATTTCGGGGAGTATGTTCCTGACTGTTTCAAGGTACGTGAGTGGCTGAGCGGTTTCGACGGCTCAGCCGGGACGCTTGTCGTCACTACGTCCGAAGCTGCCCTTTGGACAGACAGCCGCTATTTCATCCAGGCTGCCCGGCAGCTCGAGGGTTCCGGCATCGCTCTGATGAAACTTAAAATTGCCGGTACTCCTTCCATTCCGCAGTGGCTTCATTCGCAGAATGTGGCGAAAGTCATTGTGGACGGAGACCTTTTCAGCCGTCACGAATTCCTGTCGCTTGGCAGTGAGCTCTCTCCGGCTGTCCTTGAGGCTGTGGACGATCCTTTCCGTGAGATATGGAAGGACCGTCCGGCCCTGGTTTCCAAGCCCATCGTGAATATGCCAGAAAGCATCAGCGGGGCAAGCATAGAGGACAAGCGGCGCGCCGTCGCCGGCAAACTTGGCTGCAAGGGTGCCTATGCGTACATCGTGAGCGCCTGCGATGAGATAATGTGGCTTTGCAACCTGCGCGGCGAGGACATCGAGTATAATCCAGTCGCATTGTCGTACTGCGTGATGACAGAGAATTGCATCCATCTGTTCTGCCATCTGGGCAGCCTTACTGCCGAAGCCAGGAATTATCTGGAATGGCAGCACGTCGTGCTGCACGAGTATGGAGCCTTCCGCGATTTTCTGCGTACTATCCCTGCCGGTGTTACGAGGATCTGCCAGTCTTCTTCCATCAACGTCAACAACTGGAATGCTGCCTTCGCCACCGTGCAGCCGTCAGAGTGCGATGCCTGCTTCAAGGAGGATCCCACGGCGGGCGGCAGTGTGGCGTGGCTGCGCAGCCGCAAGAATGCAGTTGAGCTGAAGGGTTTCCGCAAGGCTTTCATCAACGACGGTGTGGCCTGGGTGAAACTGCTCAAGTTTATAGACGACAACCTGCATACAGGACGTCTCAACGAGTTTATGCTTGCCGAGAAGCTGAAGGAATTCCGCAGCGAGTGTCCGGATTACCTCGGCGAGAGTTTCGAGCCCATTGTCGCCTGGAATGCAAATGCCGCTTCGGCGCACTACAGCGTTACCTGCGAGGCCGATGCAGCGAAGATCCAGCCCTATGGCTTCCTGCTGATGGACACCGGAGCCCATTATCCCTACGGCACCACCGACACCACCCGCACGCTGATGCTCAGCGACCGCAACGACTTCACCGGCCTCGGCGACCGTCTGCTCCAGCAGATGAGGGATGATTACACGCTCGTGCTCAAGGGTATGATCGACCTGGCCTCCGCCGTCTTCCCTGCCGGAACCCGGGGCAGCCAGCTGGATATACTCGCCCGCGGCCCTATGTATCCCACAGGAAAGATGTATTACCACGGCACCAGCCACGGCATCGGCCATCACCTCTGCGTCCACGAAGCGCCGCAGATCCGAATGGAAGAGAGCCCTTTGGTCATCGACGAAGGTATGGTGCTCTCCGACGAGCCGGCGATATACATCGAAGGACAGTACGGCATCCGCACCGAGAACGTCATAACTGTCGTCCCCCACAAAGAAACTTCCTACGGCAAGTTTTTCAAGTTCGACACGATGACCCTCGTGCCCATCGATATGCGTCCCGTAAATTTCAAACTTCTCACCCACAAGGAAGAAGAGTGGCTCTACAAATACAACGAGCACGTCTACGAGACCTTAAAACCCCACCTGTCCAAACAGGAAGCCGTCTGGCTATGGAAAAAAACGACTGTGTGATGTCACACAGTCGTTTTTTTTACCCCCACCGAGCAACGGCGCTGAAGCGCCCCTCTGACTTCCTTGGAGAAGAAAAAGAAAAACTGTGTAATAATAAAGTAACAGTAGTTGTTATCCTAGTTATTATTACTACCTTTGACGGAAGAAAAGGAAGATTAGAGGTGACAGCGCCTGCCTCTACATCTGATTGACCGGGGGTTCCGACGGCGGCAATGTCTTCCTTTTTTCTTTTCTTTCTTCCTCCTTCCTTTTCTTGGATTTCACAAAGTCAAAAGCGGACAACAACCATTTGCCGCCGTTACCGTCTTTAGCGATAACAACCCGGTAATTCCCTTTTTCAATATAGATTCGGTCGTTATTGTCCTTATTATTGCAGATCGTACCGGTATTGATTACATCAGCAATAATAGCCTTCGCTTCTTCTACATCCTCGAAGTCCCCCATAATGTTAATATGTTTCTGAATAATGTGCGATACTCCATATCCTGTATAGCGAGTCGGAGCATCTCCCCAGGATAAATCGATATCGCCAATGTCTGCCCGGTGGAAGACCCCACGCAAATAGCCACTTTGCTTTTCGATAAGGATATCGAAAGCTTCATTGACACTCCCCTGAAATAGGCCATTTTCTACGCGTCGAATCATAGCCGACTAAGCTACGCAATAGAAATAGAAATGAATGCTCGAGTTGACAAATCTTACGGAATTGACAAAATGTATGAAAAAGGCATAATTTGTATTTACATACGGAAAAGCAAGATTTTCTATTATTCGGTTATTCCAACTTTTTATTATAATTTTACAAGTACAATATTCGGCGAAATGTTGTAGACATATTATCAATATAGCGTTTGCTATTTATTCGGAACATTCTAAAACTTGGCGGTTTTGAATTTCCTACTCCGGATAAGTCAGTGAACGTCTGCGCTCCCGCGTGGACGTGACTTGTCCGTAGGAATGGTCTCCGCCAAGTACCAAGAATGTGGACAAGACTCGTCCACGTTTTTTGTGCTTGGCGTTTTCCATTTCTAGGTCCGGTAAGTCGCATTCGCACGATGGAAGCGCAGAATGGACTCCTCTGTTATTGCAGACGAGGCGTTGCTGTCCATCCTGCTGTTGGATAGAACGCGCTCGACCAAGCGTGTGACCCACAATATCATCTGGGCCACTGATAACTATATATCACTTGGGAAGCAATACGATGAAGCAGCGGAGATCAGTATTTCTGCTATTTCTGGCAAATATGCCAATCTTATCCAGCCTCGCGTCAAAAAGACAAAGGAAGAGCAGCAGGCTCGAGCTCGTGACAAGGGCGAAGTCTTCACACCCGCCTGGATCTGCAACAAGCAGAACAATCTGGTTGATAACGAATGGTTCGGAGTGTCCGGTCTATTCAATGAGGAAACAGATACTGGCTGGGCCACCAATCCTGCTCCAATCCCGTTTCCGACAAAGGACGGTAAGACTTGGCAGGACTACGTGAACGACACCCGTCTGGAAATCACCTGCGGCGAAGCCCCATACCTCGTCAGCCGCTACGATACTATCACCGGCGACATTATCCCTGTCAAGGACCGCATCGGCCTCCTGGACCGAAAACTACGGGTGGTGGACGAGAATATCTCCACCCCGGAGGAATGGTATGCAGCCGTCAAGCTGGCATATCTAGCGACCTACGGCTACGAATGGCAGGGCGATAACTTGCTTCTTGCCCGTGAGAACGCTCTCTTCACATTCATTGACTACTACGCCGACAAGTTCAACGCTCAGCCCAGCAAGGAACAGCTGAGGGAGATTGCGGAAATCATATCCTGGAACTTCTGGCAGATGGACGGCATCAAGGGCGTAATCCCGAACTCCTGCCACGACGATGTGGAAGTCATCCCGTCCCTTTTCGGTGACGGAGAGCAAATCGTGACCCATTGTAAAGGCTGTGAAACCGACGACATCCACCGGCACAACGGCATTTACTGCAAGATAATGGACTGGGAGACTGGCAAACCAGTCAAATTCATAGACCTCATAAAAAAATAGAGGTATGCAGTATTATTCGACACTAAAAGCTAAGCTGATCTACATCTTTACCATCGAAGATGCTGCCCACCGGGGCTGCGTCAAGATTGGAGAGGCTACGCTTGAGGAGGCCACAAACCTCACCTTGCCACCCAACTGCAAGGAACTGAACCAGGCGGCCCGCAAGCGCATAGACCAGTACACCAAGACGGCAGGCATCGACTACACTCTCCGTCACACTGAGTTGACCGTTTCTATCCACGGAGGCACCATCACAACATTCAACGACAAGGAGGTCCACAACGTCCTGCTTCGCTCTGGCATCAAGCGCCACGACTTCTCACAACGCAATCAGGGCCGTGAGTGGTTCGAATGTAGTGTCGAGACTGCATTAGCCGCTATTCAGGCAGTGAAGGAGGAACGCCAGTCCATCCGGGCCAATGAAGTAGTCGCCATTGATGAACCCATCGAATTCCGCCCCGAGCAGAAGGATGCCATTAATAAGACCGTCACCAAGTTCCAGACAGGCGGCAAGTCCATGCTCTGGAATGCCAAGATGCGTTTCGGCAAGACCCTTTCCGCCCTGCAGGTGGTGAAGGAGATGCGGTTCCACCGCACCATTATCATCACACACCGTCCCGTTGTTGACCAGAGCTGGTTCGATGACTTCTACAAGATATTCTCGATAATGGCCCCTTATACCTACGGCTCTCGTGAGAAGGGTGAACCATTCGAGATTCTTGAACGCCTGGCAAAGCGTAACCCCGACCAGCACTATGTTTACTTCGCCTCAATGCAGGACCTTCGTGGTGCCGAGATTGCTGGAGGCAAGTTCGATAAGAACCAGGCTATCCTCAAGGCCAACTATGATCTCGTAATCATTGATGAAGCACACGAGGGCACCCAGACCGAGTTGGGCCAGAACGTCATCAAACTCCTCACCAAAGAGAATACCCACGTCCTCAACCTCTCCGGCACACCGTTCAACCTGCTCGACGATTATAGGGAAGATGAAATCTTCACCTGGGACTACGTGATGGAGCAGAAGGCCAAAGCCGAATGGGACCTCAATCACTTCGGAGACCCTAACCCCTATGCCGGTCTGCCTCGTCTCAATATCTTCACCTTCGACTTGGGTAAAGCGCTGGCAGGATTTGAAGACATCGAGGACTCCGCCTTCAACTTCAAGGAATTCTTCCGCACCTGGACCGGCGACCCTGAGCGTGACCACCGTCCTATGCCCGAGGGCATGGAAGGTAAGTTCATTAACGAAGAGCATGTCAAGTCTTTCCTGGATCTTATCGTTAAGTACGACCCGGAGAGCAATTATCCATATTCTACTGTCGAATTCCGCAACTCCTTCCGCCACACGCTCTGGATGGTACCAGGAGTCAAGGAAGCACGGGCGCTGTCTGCCATGCTGAAGGCTCATCCCATCTTCGGCCAGTTCGATATTGTCAATGT
>JAEEGG010004692.1_pt1 | contig 32966 bp, 41 predicted proteins | sample 9134161 | NCBI WGS metagenome assembly JAEEGG01 (sample SAMN16246543, study PRJNA631951) | gut metagenome | biome: gut microbiome; feature: rumen; material: CR-attached | host: Bos | place: Iran: Karaj | collected 2018-10 | reverse complement strand
GCCTGTGCGTGGATTGCAAGAGAGATACTATAAAAAAGTTGTCTTTAAGATGTAACATTTTCGATTTTTGCATACATTATTTGTAGAAAAGAATTACTTTTGTAGCAGAATCATGAAAGTATGAAAGAAGATCAGAAGATAGTAATCTATCAGACAGAGGACGGACAGACACAGATTGATGTTCGGCTGGAAAACGAGACGGTGTGGTTGACACAGGCCCAGATGGCTGCTCTTTTCCAGAAAGACAGAACTGTTATAACTCGCCACATTAATAATGTTTTTAATGAAGGTGAGTTGAACAAAGAAGAGGTGTGTGCAAAATATGCACATACCACTCGGCATGGTGCTATTGAAGGGAAACAACAGACACAAGAAATTGTGCTCTATAACCTCGATGTTATTATCTCCGTTGGCTATCGTGTTAAAAGTAAACGTGGTACAGCTTTCCGCATTTGGGCTCGCAAGATTATCAAAGACTATCTTGTTAAGGGCTATGCTGTGAACGAACGTATCCGCAAAGAGCAGATAGGCGAACTGCGACAGTTGGTGCAGGTGGCCAGTCGTGCTATCAGCAATCAGAATGTAGAGAATACGGTTGAGAGTCAGGACCTGCTGAATGTGGTGGTAGATTATACTTACGCACTTGATACTCTTGATAATTACGACTATGAGCGTCTGACCATCGATAAGACTACGAGACAGGAGAAGTTTCATGCTACTTACGACAATGCGATGGAAGAGATTCGCCTCCTTCGTGACAAATTTGGTGGCTCTGTACTCTTTGGAAACGAAAAGGACGACTCTTTCAAGAGCAGTATAGGTCAGATTTATCAGACGTTTGGCGGCGAAGAGCTATATCCCAGCGTGGAGGAGAAAGCAGCTATGCTTCTGTATCTGGTAACGAAGAATCATTCCTTCAGCGATGGCAACAAGCGTATTGCCGCCACCCTCTTCCTTTGGTTCCTCAACAACAACCACATTCTCTACCGTGCAGATGGTTCCAAACGCCTGGCCGATAACACCCTTGTGGCTCTGACGCTGATGATTGCCGAGAGCAAGACGGAGGAGAAAGACGTGATGGTGAAAGTGGTGGTGAACCTGATTAACCAACAGAACGTGTAAAAAACCTGTGCGTGGATTGAAAGAGAAATACTATAAGAACGAGCAAAGAAACTATTGATGGTATGGAAAAAAGAATATGGATGTACTGGCCAGGAGAAAAGGCTTACCAGTTTAAGGAAAATGTGGAAAAAGGCTTCATGGCTTGTGGGCTTAATGAAGACGAGAATAAAAGGCAAAGAGAAGTAGGCGACTTGGATGAAATCATGGATGCCGAGGAAGGGCTGGAAAATGCTCTAAAAGAAGCGTATGGGCCTGGCCGTCGAATCGCTGACGGCTGGAAACTCCTGACGGAATTCGCAAACTTGATGCAAGTCGGTGATTTCATTCTTGCACGAAATGATTATGATACTATTGTCGGAGTGGGTATCGTCGCAAGTGACTACTACTACGATTCTAACAGACCACGTTTCCGCCATTGCCGAAAAGTAAAATGGATTGACACGACAGTACGACCTTTCCCGGACGAATTGAAAAGAGGAGTCAAATGGAATCGCGTAACTTTGATGGAAAACTTTTACCGTAAAATCGGTGAGGAAATAATATCCGTTGTTTGTGGAAATGAAGATATTGGTATAGCTGATGCAGAAGGAAATCCTCCCGCAGAGACCAAAATTAAAGATTCGGGAGAAGTAATGACACGCAGAGCACATCACGACCATGCCTCGTTCATGAGTGAAGCAAGACAATATCAAGAGTCTATTGTGAGGCAGTGGGCCAAGGAGTTTGGTGATGTCTGCATTTGGGATGAGCGTCCTCATCATGGGGTATGGCTGAAAGATGAATATGCTCTAAAGGGCTTGGTTTTCTATGAAGGTTTCCGCAGGGAAATCTTAGAGATGTACCGTGACGACCGCACGAAGATTGGTCTGAACTTGCTTAATAATGCGCTCCGCAGCGAGCATATTCCTTACAACCTTTTCTTCCCCATGATGAAGGAGCAGAACAAGGATGCAACCTGCGATTTCTTCAACGACTTATTGGGTACAGATGGTATCGCAGAAGTGCTGCAGGTGAGAATTGAGTTTGCCCCTCAGCCCAAAAGCGACTATCTCAACGATGGCACAGCCTTCGATGCCTTTGTGCTTTATCGACACAAAGATGGCAGCAAAGGAGCAGTCGGCATAGAAGTGAAATATACCGAAAGGGAATACAAGATAGGTGAAACGGAATACAAGAACACACATGATGAACAAGGAAACGTCCGTCTCTCTCCGCACTACGCACAAGCGACCAACAAATCCGGCTACTATATCCCCAACTGTGAGGCTGAACTTGTCTCTGACAACCTCCGTCAGATATGGCGCAACCATATCCTCGGCGCTTCAATGGTCTTGCATGGTGACATCTGTCATTTCGTCTCAATGACCGTATTCCCCAATGCCAATCCTCACTTCCATTCAGTAGCTGCCGAGTATCGCGAGGTGCTGACAGAAAAAGGCAAAAACACTTTCTTCATTTTCACCTACGAAAAGTTGTTTGAAATATTGTCTCACCATTTCACTTCGGAAGAACATCAGAAATGGATTCAATATCTTTACAAACGCTACTTATTCAGCCAATAAAGAATTGCCATAAATGAGGTATACGTGGAAAACTAAAGAATGAATTCGCGATTCGCGCCCACGTTACCGTCTAGCCTATAGCGGTGAGACAGGAAACCTCAGCGTGAGCACCACCATGTAGGAGAATGGCTCAGGAGTGATTGTGAAGGTGGTGAACCCCACAGAAGAACCAGATGGAAATGAGGTCGTTCTTGCTGTTCCTGCCCTGTCGGCAGGGGTGCTGACCATTAGCGTGAAAAAATAAAGCTGCTGCTCTGAAATAAGAAGAAATAGGGCTGCACCAATTGCTTGCAGCCCCTCTACCTTTTATTTCTTGGCAGGAACAAAACTCTCCCACGTTTGATCATCGTAAAATACACGGATTTCGGTTACGCGACGAGGAGGTTGTTTGTCAAATATTTTGATTTCTTCTCGAGGGGAATTTAATCGTGTAGATTTTACATTTAAAGATACGGGAGGTTGCGAACCCTGTTTTTCGTCGTGATTAGACACAGCCTCAGAGGGGGAGGGGGAGAAGTCAGAAAAATCAAACAGTGAATCTGACCCTGTAGAGGGGGTGTCAGCGGGTGCGTTTTCCACCTTATTATAATTACTATACATGCTTCCTGATCCAAACAGGAGCCACTCGGTGCTGATGTCAGGAATTTTCTTTTTGATGGCTTCGACTACATTGAGGGTAGGCTTAGTCCTGCCATTGAAGATACTGCTCAGTGAAGCAGGTGACATTTCTATGAACTGAGCGAACACTTGTTGGGTCATGTGTTGCGACTCCATAATCTGGCGAATTCTATCTTTCATACTGTTGTAAGTGCAATTTGGGGCATTTTTCCCCGTTTTCGTTTCAGTTTACAAAGGTAAAAAGAAAAAATGAATTACGCAACAAATGTAACGGGAAATTTTAATTGTAAAATATAAATTTATATTTCTGATATTTGGTTTTCAAAAGTAAATCAAATATTGATTTTAAGTTTCAAAACACAAACATAAATTTAGAGAAATAAATGTAACAAAGCCTTTCGGGAAAGAAAATTAGCTAAATAACTGGGTATAAATAAGCTATTTACCAAACATGCGGCATAATAAGGGGATAAGGTAGGGGTTTAGATCAATAAATGCTGATTTCAATTCTTTATATTCTTGAATACTTTAGTATAAGTCATTGGAAATGAAGAGATTTATATCATTGGAATAACCGATGTATATTTATGGTTCGGGGAAATGAATCTTACTGTTTTAGATTTGTATTTTTGAATCGTAAACAACTAAAGTTTTGTGTCAAATATGTAAATTTACGATTAAAAACCGAATTGCAATTCATTATTTGTAACGCTTTGTAGTTGTAAATTTGAAAAGTAAAATGCTAATAATTGTGAACACCAAATTCCGGGCCCTCCATTTTTTCGATTTTTGCCATTTCTCGCAAATTCTGAACCATTGGCTAAGGAGGCTGAAAATACGCGAGTTTTGAGAGGTATGAAATTGCGCAGAACCCCTACTCCCACTGGTGTTTGGGCATAAAAAAAGCGTCCACATGGGACGCGATTTTGGCTGAAACTAGAAACGAAATTAGTGCAAAATGTAAAAAATTAGCTCCTTCATCAGCTCCCCTGGAGGGGTGTTTGGGTTATCCAAGCCCTTACTTTTGGCATCTATTTCACGTATCTTGGAAATAATCTGCATCACTTTCATTCCAGAGTAGTTTCTCATGCCTGTCATATACTCCTTGGCAGCCCACGGAGATCTCAATTCCAGCCACTCTGCAACCCCCTCCTGGCTTTGCCTATTTGGCGCGTAGAAGGCGATCATGAGATTCTGGAAGAAATTGAAGAGCATTGGGAGAAATGAGTAGATGCTACCGGCCTTCGGATTATTGTCAAAATATTTGATTATCTGATTGGCCTTGAAAACATTTCGGTTGACAATGGCATCACGCAGCTCGAAAGAGTTGAATTCCCTGCTCACGCCGATTTGCTCTTCAACTACCTGGGGCGTTACCCTCCTACCCTCTGCCGGCAACGAGAGGACAACCTTGTCGAGCTCACTTGTGAGGCGACTCAGGTCGGCACCTATGGCATCAGCGATAAGTTGCGTGGATTTGGGGTCGATACTTACCTGGCGCTGCTGAAGATAGGCCTCGATAAAGGCAGGGAGGTCGCGTTCGCGCAGCTTTTTGCTTTCGAAAAGCACGCCTGCAGCACGGATGGCCTTCACATATTCGCGTTTCCGACCATCAATAGTGCCGTTTTTGTGGCACATAACGAGCACTGTCTGGGGCGAAGGCTGCTTGAAATACTTCTCTAACTGGTCTGTCTGCTTCAAATTCTGCGCCTCCTTGACGATGACGACCTGCCGTTCTGCCATCATTGGGTAACGGCGGGCTGCATCGGCAATCTGTGCCGCTGTCACGTCTGATCCGAAGAGGATGGTCTGGTTGAAGTCGCGCTCCTCTGGCTGTAGGGCATGATTGGCAATGTAGTCGCTGATCTTGTCGATATAATAAGATTCTTCGCCCATGAGGTAGTAGACGGGGGCGTAATGGCCCGCCTTCAGGTCGCTCATGATGCTGTCGTAGGTTTCTGTTTTCTGTTCTGCCATAGACACTTGATTTATTGTTTTTAACCCATTCAGAACCGGAATCCCAGTGCTGTATTTACGAACCACTCCCTCAGTACGCCGCGATTATTATCATGATGGAAACGGAAGCTATAGATAATCACTGAGTTGTAGCGGTAGGTCTTCATGCGGTTGAAACACGTGAGCATGGGCATTACCATACCACTGATGAGCAGTCCCTTGGCAGGCACGAAAATAGATGTCATCAGAATGCTTTTTTTTGACATTCAATCGGTTTTCTCGGTTAAAATTCGTACTTTTGCCTGCAAAATTAGTGTAATTCGAGCGAAAAACAAAATAAAATGCAATTAAACCTACCCGAATACGAGATAAATGTTGCGGAAAAAGACGGGAAACAACAGATTTTTGACTTTCTGCGTCGCAAGTTCGTTGCAATGACTCCCGAGGAATGGGTGCGCCAGCACTTCGTCCACTTTTTAGTCGAGCACAAAGGCTACCCCAAGGGACTGCTCGTCAACGAGACGGAGCTGCGTATAGGCGACAAACGGCTCAGGTGCGACACCGTGCTGTATAACAAGAATATGCAGCCGCAGATGATCATCGAATACAAGGCCCCGCAAATACAAATACAGCAGAAGACATTCGACCAGATAGCGGTCTACAATCTTCTGCTGCATGCTGATTATCTTGTAGTTAGCAATGGCATACAGCACTACTGCTGCCAAATGGACTACGAAAATCGTTCCTATCGGTTTCTAACCGAAATACCGGAGTACGACGCTATTACTCCATGTCGTTAGCATCGGCTGCCTTCTTCGAAGAAGCCGTTGAGGTCTTGCGGATAGCGCGCTTACGCGTGGTCTTCTTCTCGCTTGCGTCTACGGGCTTGTCAATCTTCACGCCAGCCAGTTCCGGGTCAATCATGATACGTCCGCAGTACTCACAGACAATAATCTTCTTGTGCATCTTGATGTCGAGCTGACGCTGGGGCGGAATCTTGTTGAAGCAGCCACCACAAGCATCACGCTGCACATAGACGATGCCCAAGCCATTGCGGGCATTCTTGCGGATACGCTTGAAAGAGGTGAGCAGGCGGGGTTCAATCTTAGCCTCCAGTTCCTTCACCTTCTCCTTCAGTTTCTCCTCCTCAGCGCGGGTCTCTTCCATAATCTCGTCCAGTTCGCTCTTCTTCAGGTCAAGGTCGCCTCTGCGCTCCTCTACCAGCTGTACGTTCTGGTTCAGTTCCTCGCTCTTCTCTGCAATACGTGACTGAGCTTCGCGGATTTTCTTGTTACAAAGCTCAATTTCCAGAGACTGGAACTCAATCTCCTTCGACAGCGTGTCGTACTCGCGGTTGTTCTTCACCTCATCCAGCTGTCTCTTGTAACGGGCAACGCTGGCTTCAGCATCAGCAATCTCACCCTTCTTCTGAACCACTGCCGACTGGAACTCATCAATGTCAGCCTGAATACGCTGGATACGCGTGTGCAGACCTTCAATTTCGTCTTCCAGGTCATCAACCTCCTGGGGCAGCTCACCACGCAAGGTACGTTTCTCGTCAATAGCCGACAAGGCCGTCTGCATCTGGTAGAGTGTCTTCAGCTTCTCTTCTACCGTCAAGTCTGTAGGATCTTTCTTTGCCATAATTCTTATTACTTTTATGTCGTTATTACGTTATATCGTTATCACCTTATAAATAATAAATCGGGTTGGTGCAGGTCTCTGCTATCTCCGTCCTCACCCCTGGGCACTGAGCGTTGATAATGTCGCGGAACACCTCAGTAGTAAACTGCTCACTCTGGTAGTGGCCGATGACACAAATCTGTATTTTCTGCTCATAGCCAAAATACTGATGATAATGCATCTCACCTGTAATAAAGGCGTCTGCACCCATACCAACAGCTTCATCAAGCAGGAAATCACCCGCTCCGCCACAGATAGCCACGCGCTGAATCGGACGGCGCAGCAATTCGTTGGTCATGGCACATTCCACGCAGAATGTCTGCTTCACCTTCTTCACGAAATCGTCAGCAGCCATCGGCTCCGAGAACTGTCCGATAACACCGCTGCCACAGGTTGTTTCGCCTACCTGCCTGGGACTCATGAACGTAACGTTTTCCAGTCCCAGTTTCTGGGCTATTCTGAAGTTCACACCACCCTGTGCATTGTCCATGTTCGTGTGCATTGACACGACACAGACACGCTTTTCGATAGCCTTCACCACCGTTCGCTGTACATCTGTCAGATCGCTGATAGTCTTTAGTCCACGGAACAGTAGCGGGTGATGGCTTACCACCAGGTTACAGTCCTTTTCCAACGCCTCTTCTATCACCTTTTCAGTGACGTCCAGACACAATAATGCCCCTGAAACCTCCGCCTCTGTCAATCCTACTTGCAAGCCAGCATTGTCCCAGCTTTCCTGCAAGGGCAGGGGCGCGAACTGTTCAAGGGCGCTCAACACTTCCTTAACTTTCACGCTTATCGTGTTAACATTTAGGTTGCAAAGTTACGCATTTTTCCCTTAATGACCAAACTTTTGGGGATAAATATGCAAAAACATCGGCTTCTACCCTACCTCGACGATATTACCGAGTATAGAATAGAAGCCGACGATATGCTTAGGATTCAATTGGCTAAACCCCAAAAGTCTGGAGCTAAAGCCAACAAACTAAATCTCTTGAATAATCTTGGCACCCTCGTCCACAGCCTGCATGTTCAGGGGGATGAGGTCGTGATGGCGCTCGGGAAGGGTCTTTTTCAGGGCCTTCTCCACACCGTGAGTGCTGACTACGGGAGCCACCTTCAGCAGTCCGCCGAGGACAATCATGTTGAAGACCTTGCCGTTCTTCATCTCAGCAGCCTTGTCCATTGCGTCAATACGGTAGACGGTGATGTCCTTGCGCGTAGGCGGATTGATGATACCAAAGCCGTCGTAAATGAGCACGCCACCGGGCTTGATTTTGGGTTCAAACTTCTCGAGCGAGGGCTGGTTGAGCACTACGGCAATGTCGTACTTCGAGAGGATGGGTGACGAGATGCGCTCGTCGCTGACGATGACGGTGACGTTGGCAGTACCGCCACGCTGCTCAGGACCGTAGGCGGGCATCCAAGTCACCTCCTTATCTTCCATCAGTCCACTATAGGCCAAAATCTTACCCATTGAGAGCACGCCCTGACCTCCGAAACCTGAAATTATAATTTCCTTTTTCATATAGCCTACCCCCAACCCCTCCCCAAGGGAGGGGAGTTTGGTTACTTTGGGGGTCTCCTTAATTAATTGTTACTCATTATTATATTAACTTTCACCTCCAGTCTATTCAGACTCCCCTCCCTTGGGGAGGGGCTGGGGGTGGGCTTTTATGTCCTGTCTTTTAAATCTCCTTTGGGATAGAAGGGGAACATGTTCTCCTTCATCCATTCGTTAGCCTTTGCAGGAGTGAGTTTCCAACCACTGTTGCAGGTAGAGACGAACTCAACGAGCGATGAGCCCTTGCCAGCCATAGAAGCCTCGAAAGCCTTACGCAGCGCCTTCTTGGCCTTGTTGATAGAGGCAACACTCTCTACACTCTGGCGAGTGACGTAGCAGGTACCCTCCAACTGGGCAGCGATATCAGCAATCTTCAAGGGATAACCGTGAATCTCCGGATCACGTCCGTAAGGGCAAGTAGAGGTTTTCTGACCAATCAGCGTTGTGGGAGCCATCTGTCCACCCGTCATACCATAGATGGCATTATTGACGAAGACGATAACAATGTTCTCGCCACGATTCAGGGCATGAATGGTCTCACAGGTACCGATACAAGCCAGGTCGCCATCGCCCTGATAGGTGAAGACGAGACGGTCGGGCCAGCAGCGCTTAATACCCGTAGCCAGTGCGGGTGCACGTCCGTGGGCAGCTTCCTGCCAGTCAATATCTATATAATTGTACGCGAAGACGGCACAGCCTACGGGAGAGACACCCACAGCCTTGTCTTCCATACCCATTTCCTCGATGACTTCAGCAATGAGCTTATGCACCACACCGTGGCTACAGCCTGGGCAGTAGTGCATATTGTTGTCGTTCATCAGCGTCGGCTTCTTGCAGACGATGTTCTCTGGTTGAACTATTTGATTTCTATCCATTGTTCTTATTTTTAAGAAGTTAGAAGAAGTTAGAGGAAGTTAGAAGAAGTTAGAGGACATTACTTTGGGGATAGTATTATACTATTGTCCTTTATCTTCATCTATCTCCTTCTATCTTCCTATATCTCCATAACCTTTTCTTTTAAAGCATCCACAATTTCCTCGGGCTCAGGTACGATTCCACCAAGGCGTCCGAACTGCTCAACAGGCACTGCGCCATTGACAGCAAGACGTACGTCCTGCACCATCTGGCCAGCGTTGATCTCAACCACGAGGATACCCTTCTTGGTCTTGGCCAGCTCAGCAATCTGCTTCGTGGGGAACGGCCAGAGGGTGATGGGACGGAACAAACCGACCTTAATACCCTGCTCACGGGCAATCTCAATAGCTTTTTCCGACAGACGGGCAGCAGAGCCAAAGGCTACGATAGCATAATCGGCATCGTCCATCTGCTGCTGCTCGAAGCGCACCTCATTCTCCTGAATTTTGCGGTACTTTTCCTGAAGGGCAATATTGCGGGCCTCCATAGCTTCGGGCTTCAGCTCCAGCGAAGTGATAACCACACGCTCACGGTTCTTGGGCTTACCAGTAGAAGCCCAGGGGCACTCGCGAATCACCTCCTCGTCAGTGCGACGGGGCTTATAGGGCGGCAGCACCACCTTCTCCATCATCTGACCAATGACACCATCGGAAAGAATCATGGCGGGGTTGCGATACTTGAAAGCAAGCTCAAAGGCAAGGTCTACAAAGTCGGCCATCTCCTGCACAGAGTTCGGTGCGAGCACAATGACATTGTAGTCACCATTACCACCACCACGGGTAGCCTGGAAATAGTCACCCTGAGAGGGCTGGATAGTACCCAGACCAGGACCGCCACGCTGAACGTTCACAAACACACCAGGCACCTCAGCACCAGCCATATAGGTGATGCCCTCCTGCATCAGGGCGATGCCAGGAGAAGAGCTGGAGGTCATGGCACGCTTGCCAGCACCGGCAGCGCCATAGACCATATAAATCGACGCCAACTCACTCTCAGCCTGTACTACCTGCATACCAGTAGTTTCCCAAGGCTTCAGCTCTGCCAGCGTCTCGATAACTTCACTCTGCGGAGTAATAGGATAGCCGAAATAGCCGTCGCATCCGCAACGAATAGCAGCGTGGGCAATAGCCTCGTTGCCTTTCATCAACACAACTTCTTTTTCTTCTGCCATAGTTTTTACTCCTCCACTTTTTTACGATACACGGTAATACATCCGTCGGGGCAGACGATGCCACACGAAGCACAGCCTACACAGGCCTCCTCATTGGCAGCCTCCACGTAGGGATAACCGTGCAGATTCACTTTTCCGGCCAGTGCGATGACCTTCTGCGGGCAAGCAATGATGCAGAGTGAGCATCCCTTGCAACGCTCGGTGTCAACCACGATAGCGCCTTTTAATTTTGCCATTTTTTCTTGCTTTTTCTATGCATTGTTTACAAAATTGGGTGCAAAGGTACGAATAAGTAAGCAAACAACCAAAATTTCTTTCAATAATAATCATTTTATGCAAAAAAGAATGTGATTTTGCAACTTAATGAAACAGAATGAGAGTCTTTTGGTCAGGGATTGTACATGTCCTTGCAATAGAAAGACATGATATCATCCAACATGCGCTTGGCCTCGACAGCAGGACTGTCGGGGTCAAGCGCAATAGCTTGGATATAGCAGTTGATGGCTTCGTGCCACTGTTGCTGCTTGCGATATTCGTTGCCTTTCTGGTAATATTCCTCAGCAGTCATTTTACACAATAGGGACGGTTCTTTTTGTGTAATTTAGCGGTAGAATTCCTTTTTACCAGCAGCCAGCGTATTTTTCATCAACGAGCAGATGGTCATGGGACCTACGCCGCCAGGAACAGGGGTAATGAACGAGCACTTGGGGGCAACCTCGTCGAACTTCACGTCGCCATTCAGGCGGAAACCGCTCTTACGGGTAGCATCGGGTACGCGGGTGGTACCTACATCAACGATAACGGCTCCTTCCTTCACCATATCAGCTGTTACGAAGTCGGGCTGGCCAATGGCGGCAATGATGATATCGGCCTGACGGCACTCTTCCTTCAGGGTCTTCGAGCGCGAGTGGCATACGGTAACCGTTGCATCGCCATACTGCTTCTGCATCATGAGCTGAGCCATAGGCTTGCCCACAATGTTCGAACGACCCAGGATGACGCACTTCTTGCCCGAGGTCTCAATGCCGTAGCGCTTCAGCAGGGTGATGATACCCAGCGGCGTGGCTGAAATGAAACAAGGAAGGCCAATGGCCATGCGACCTACGTTGATGGGGTGGAAACCGTCTACGTCCTTACGGTAGTCAATGGCCATGATGATTTTCTGCTCGTCAATGTGCTTAGGTAAGGGCAGCTGGACGATGAAGCCATCCACGTCGCCGTTTTTGTTCAGGCGGTCGACGCAAGCCAGCAATTCCTCCTCCGTCACGTCGTCCTCATAGCGGATGAGCGTCGACTTGAAGCCACAAGCCTCGCACGCGAGTACCTTATTTTTAACGTATGTCTCCGAGCCACCGTCGTGACCCACCAACACCGCGGCCAGATGGGGCTGCTTGCCACCACGGGCTACAATTTCTTTCACTTCCTCGGCAATCTCGGCCTTGATGGCTGCTGCCGTTGCTTTTCCGTCAATAAGGCCCACCCCCTGCCCCTCCCCAAGGGAGGAGAGGTTGGTTACTCCTTCTGTTACATTATTCATTATTTATCTCTTTTGAAATGGTTTCTAATACGGTGTCAATATCACCTAACACTTCCTCGTTCGTAAACCTCAGGATTTTAAACCCCTGACTTGCAAGCTCTTCTGTCCGTTCACAATCTCTTTGAGGTTGTTCTCCCTCGAAATGATAACCGCCGTCGATTTCAATCACGAGGTGGTTGGCAAGACTCACAAAGTCTGGAATGTAGTCCATCAGCACGTGTTGCCGTCTGAAATGCGCACCCATCCTGCCTCCCTTCAAATACCCCCACAACACCTGTTCGGCCTCTGTAGGATTATTCCGCATTCTTAAGGCATACTCCTCTAAAAGCGGATAAAAAGAAGTGGCAGTCTGGTACTTATGTCTCATTAGCCAAAGCTATTACTGGGCAAGCTCTTACTGCGTAAAGCTATTTAAGCCCCCCTCCCTTGGGGAGGGGTTGGGGGTGGGCCTTCATTGCCGCAGCCATCTGAGCCATACGGCTGGAGCCCATTCCGCTGACCATCTTCATCATCTTGCGCGTCTGGTCGAACTGCTTCATCAGGCGGTTCACGTCCTCAATCTTCGTACCTGAACCACGGGCGATGCGCAGGCGGCGACTCTGGTTGATGATGTCGGGATTCTGACGCTCCTTGGGTGTCATCGAGTTGATAATAGCCTCAATCGACTTAAAGGCGTTGTCGTCTATATCCAAATCCTTGATCTGCTTGCCCACGCCAGGTATCATCGAGGCCAGTTCCTTGATGTTACCCATCTTCTTGATTTGCTGAATCTGACCCATGAAGTCGTCAAAGTCGAACTTGTTCTTACGGATCTTCTTCTCCAGCTTCTTGGCTTCCTCCTCGTCGAACTGCATCTGCGCGCGCTCTACGAGTGATACAACGTCACCCATGCCGAGTATGCGGTCAGCCATACGCTCGGGATGGAACACGTCGATGGCCTCCATCTTCTCGCCCGTACCCACAAACTTGATGGGTTTTGTCACAACGGTACGTATAGAGAGGGCGGCACCACCGCGGGTGTCACCGTCGAGCTTGGTCAGCACCACGCCATCGAAGTCCAGACGGTCATTGAACTCCTTGGCGGTGTTCACAGCATCCTGACCCGTCATCGAGTCGACCACGAACAGCGTCTCATCGGGGTTGATGGCCTGCTTCAGGCGCGAGATCTCGTCCATCATCTCCTCATCGACAGCCAGACGACCGGCGGTATCGACGATGACCACGTTGTACGACTCCTGCTTGGCCTTGCGGATGGCGTTCTGGGCAATCTCAACAACGTTCATGTTGCCGTCCTCGGTGTATACGTCGCAACCTACCGACTGGGCCACCACCTTCAGCTGCTCGATGGCAGCGGGACGGTAGACGTCGCAGGCCACCAGCAGCGGGTTCTTGTGCTGGCGCGTCTTCAGCATATTGGCCAGCTTGCCGCTGAACGTAGTCTTACCTGAACCCTGCAAGCCCGACATGAGGATGATGGCCGGACGGTTCTCGAGTTTCAGCTCCACAGCCTTGCCGCCCATCAGTTCCGTCAGCTCGTCGTGAACAATCTTCACCATCAACTGGCTGGGCTTCACAGCCGTCAGCACATTCATACCCATAGCCTTCTGCTTCACCGTGTCGGTAAAGTTCTTGGCCACCTTATAGTTTACGTCGGCGTCGAGTAGCGCACGGCGAACGTCCTTCAGGGTTTCTGCTACATTAATTTCGGTGATTTTTCCCTCACCTTTCAGTATCTTGAACGATCGTTCCAGACGTTCACTTAAGTTTTCAAACATCTAACTCTTTGACTTTTTTATTAATAAACATTTGAACTTTTTGCCATCATTTTGACAAGCCAAACTCCTAACGAGTCTGAATCGGGGGGCAAAAGTACAACAAAAAAACGAGACTCCCAAACAAAGAGCCTCGTTTTAAATGTTTTTAGTGACAAAATCACTTGAATGTAACCTTCTCGCCACCAATGATGTATACACCGGCAGGCAACAGCGTCTTGGCCTCAGCGAGCTTCACCTGCTTCAGCAGGACAATACCGCTCAAGTCGTAGACGTCAACGATAGCAGCATTGTCAGCAGTCAACGTCTGCAGGCCCGACACCTCCGCCAAATCCCTAACGTGCTTTACCTCCAGAGTTCTTGCCGTTGCCGACTGGCTCTCCCAGTTGAAGCCACAACGAGTGGGCAGGAAGCGCTGGTCGGCGGTAGTACGTATCAGCACACTCTCCAGCACCTCTACATTCTGCTGGGCGGGAATGCCGTATAAGCCATCAACCGCACGGGCTTCCCAACTGCCACTGAACGTCAGCTGATTGCCCATCCCGTCAGCCATGCGCACGATATTGGCATCTGTACTAATGCGAGTAGCATTATCATTTTCAACATTCATATACTTGGTTGTAGGAGAAAAAATAAGGTAAGGCATTCCTGCTTCTATACCCTCTGCCGTACACTCTTTAAAATAAAGGCATAGTTTGCTTCCCTCCTGTCCTATAGCTGCCAATTTCTCCACCTTGATACCTGGTACGGCCTGAGCTAACTGCTCAGCATTTATCGACATCGGCAGGCAAAGGGTGTTGTAGCCCGCATAGAGGTAACGGCTCAGACGAACGGTCTGACCGCCATTCGCAATTTTACTGACATCCAACTTCGTGGCCTCTGCCGAAAGTTTCTTCACTTGGTTCTGGCCAACTGCGCTTTGGCTACCCATAACGGTTAACGCCACCAACAAAAGTACAAAATGCTTCATAGTAATACTGTTTTAATTGTGTTAGCTAATATTCTGTGGGCAAAAATACGAAAAAAACTAATATCCTCCAACAAAATCAACAAATAATTTGATCCAACACTACATCATGAGCCTCAACAGGCACCTCGGCCACCCGTTGGAAGGGGAAACAGACACCTATCTTATATATAGCAGGACATTCGGATAGAAATCTGTCATAATAGCCACGCCCTCGCCCCAGACGATGACCGGCAGCATCGAAGGCAACACCAGGAACGAGAGCCACATCTATTTGTCCGTAGTCCACGAAAGGTTCGCCCACAGGTTCCATGATATGGAATGCACCCTCGCTGAGGTCAGCCTGCGACGTATAGCGACGCAATTCCATCGTCTCGTCGCCTGTCACCTTGGGCAGCAGCACCGTCTTGCCCTCATCCACCAAACGATCTATCAGCGGTCGTATATCTACCTCATCGGGCAATGGCCAGAAAGCCATCACCACCCTACTCTCACCGATTCGCTGCCACAGCTTCTCTACAATCTCAGCCGACCACTCAGCCAACCGCTGAGCGTGCTGCCGCTTGGCTACACGCATCTGCTCACGTAACAGCGGTTTCGTCAAAGCACCCGCCCCACGAGCCGAGAACTCACAGCCACAATACTGCTGATTATAGAAGCCATATTCCTTGAGCAACTGGTTCCTCCGCTCCTGCAGCCCACCCTTGCGCCAATTCTGAGCCCAGAAAGTACTTTCGTTGACGATTTGCTCGGCACGCCGTCCCGCCCGTTCTATCTGTTCCAGGCTCTTCCAGCGGCTCGATGCCAGCGTCGTTGCGAAATAGCGAATACCCAGTTCTTGAGCCTTGCGGGCAGCAGCCGTCAGCCGTAGCGTGAAACACTGTTCACACCGCCGTCCCCGTTCGGGTTCACTTGTATAGTCATAGTCCTCGCACCTCGCACCTCGTACCTCGCACCTCGTACCTTGTACTTCGCACCTCGCACCTCGTACCTCGCACCTCGATACTTCATTTCTCCACTCCTCGTGGTCATAGTCTCCGTCAATCCAACGTATGCCCAGGCCCTCTGCATGCCGTTTGCTCTCATTCTTACGAATCTCGTACTCCTCGCGCGGCCAGATGTTGGGGTTATAATAGAATATGGTGGGACGCACCCCGTTCGCCAGCAACCACTCTACAATGGCTGATGAACAGGGGGCACAACAGGCGTGCAACAGCACCTCCTTACACCCCTCAGGAATCACAATGGGCGGTTGTTTCACGCTTGCAAATATACAAACTTATTTTGAAACCACCAAACTTTTCAATGATAGACATAGACTTTGGCACGTCCTTTCAAGTCCTTGCGCAGGAGCTTCACATCATGATAGCTGCTGGGAACCTCAAGCACTTTTAGTCGAGGACTGTTGTCCAACACGCTACGTGCTACGAACTCTGTACCGTTTATGGCTCGATAGTTCTCAACATCGGGTGTGCGCACTAACCAAAGCGAGCCGAGGTCATCCTTCGCATACAATGCCCCGTCAGCCTCTCGCCAGCACTTCATCTGCCGCCGTATTACGCTAACCCACTCAAATGTGTCGCCAACAACGTTCTCATACTGCACGAAGTCCTCCCCCATGTCAGACGTCTGCCCCCTTTTCACTCGTTCCACACACCCATCCATCGCCAGTGTCAGTTCCTCAAATGTATTCATAGACATTACCTATAAACTATCTCCTTTCCTATATACTCCACCTGTTCCATCACGTATGCGAAGGAATCCATCACCATATTGCCATACACATACACCTCATACTCGTTTTGAGCATCATCCTCCCAGCTTACAGGCATCTTCACCAGTCCTACGCTCTCAAAGAAACGCTGTTGGTGGTTATGCATTTCAGCCACTTTTGAGGTCAAAACTACCGGTTCTCCCAAGTCCTTAAGCATACTACTCAGACGGTTTGCCTCTATCTCTCGATTATCCATCGTAGAAAAGTCCATCAACATGAAAACGACAGAAGCCTCAACATCCTTCCAATTGTCTTTACCTTTCAGATGCAAAGACAGGCAATGACACACATAACGCCCATCTGGTGGAAATATCCTAAACCTCGGCATCTCCCATCCTTGCTCCCTGCAAAACGCCTTTACTCTGTCCTGCAAGTCATTTGTACCAAACACGTCTCCACATGCCATAGGTACATCATCCGACATAATCTTCAATCGTCGCATCTTCTCTTATAGAAGCCAGAATGCAAGGAGAACAATCCCAATGACAACAATGACAGCAATAATCCTGCCTGCTAAAAATTCAAGATACTCCCCTACAGAATTGAACTCAAATATAAAACCATTGAACTCCTTGAAAAACCTCATGTCATATACAATTTCTTCACGAACCAATAGGACAACGACGGCGTGCCATTACGACGCTTATATTGTGAAAGGTCCACTTCGGTTACAATGTGTAGGCCATATTGGCTATTCAACCTCTCCGCCATCTCCTTGAACTTCTTTCCGTGTCTACATCTACTATCCTCACCTGTATATGCCAAATAGTAGTGAATCATCTCATGTACCATGATGTCTACGAACTGGCGCTCCGTAAAGTCATAATAGTCCGTAATAAAGATGATTGGGTCATACACCGTCTTGTCAAGCCATCCACCTGTCGTATATTGAAAATAGCCGCACGTCCGAAAAGAATGTAACAAATCAAATTGAGGGAAAAGCAACTTTCCCTCAAAATACTTCATGTTGCACTCATCGAACGTGAATAGCATGTTCTGTTGATTGGCAACCATAAGCATCACCGTTCTTTATAACCACCACTTGACCGCACATAGCGAATGAAAGGGGTGTTGTTATTTCCCCAACTATATGAGCCAGACAGATTGGCACTAAAGTTATAACAACACTCTACAAGACCTCCACAAATAGGCGGTTCTAATGTAAAGACCACAGTGTTGCCGCAATTAGGGCAAGTTACTGATACTGACGCAGACATACATCTCAATTTGGTAATATTTTAGCAATTAATTCTAATATTGCTCCTAATAACCATCCGATGGCTTTCAAAAAACATTCAGCTATAGCATCAAGCCAATCTAGGACAGGAATGCCTGTCCACTTTTGTATATAGTGAGCAACACCAAGTATCACAATTACAACTACAAAAAAAATGATTGTTTCAGGAGAAGCTCCGTTTTTTTCTGCCATATTTATTTACTCTAATAATGTATATCGTTTCTAATCAAGGCCAAATTCTGCAAAGAATGCATCAACCTCTGCAAATTCTATTTTTTACCAAGCACACCGCTATCTAGTTGATGATGGCACACTCTGTATAATCTCACGATGAAAGAGGTCTATCATATGCATCTAATTGCTATAATTGTTGCATCCTAATGTAATGTGTTCTCTGGAGATAATTATTCGTCCTCCTCAATACCAGCATTAATATCTACTGGGATGATACGCATTGCCGTACATTTCTTCTCGCCAAAGCGCAAGAACAATCCGACTAAAGTACTATGAATAGCACCTTTGGGAGTATCCGTTGTCTTAGGCATAACGAAATCTGCCAATCTATTTCTATCGTTACCCCCATCGTCAGTGTTGCCATCAAGTTTCGCTTCAATTGCCAACAAAATGTCGACCTGACTATTGTATGTCCCTCTTGAATGAAAGAGTACGTCGCAACGAATTCTATCATTTCTAAGATTCGATTTTTCTCTTGGAACCTTAAGCCGATAGTATTCTATGTCAACATAATATCCTTGAAAATCTTTGAATTCCTCTTGAAGATATATAGCTAATCTACCACAAATTGTCATCTCGTTCATTTTGCTTTTTAACAAAAAGATGTCATCATTATAGAGGACCTTTATTGCCTTATTAACTTTATGGATGATATAGTCTGATAAAGCTTCTGAAGCTCTGTCTATTCTATCCTTATCTTTATCACGAACAGCTTTCAGATAGTCATTTAAGATTACCGGATTATCTTCATTTATTATTATTTCACTGCTTGTTTTTCCTTCCATTTGTCAACATAATTAAAGTATCATTTATCATTTCTGTTTTCAATAATCGAAATTGCCATAGGGTAAAATTCCGGTCTTATTAGATAAGTACAAAATTCTCCAAACATTTGGCTTCTTGTTAATTCTCTGCCTTGTATTTTAAAATGATTGAAGCCCATATCTAAATACTTATCCAGATCTTGTGGGAAGATATAGTTTGTTGCATTAAGAAATTCTTTGGTATAGCCATACTTCAAGAAAGGTTTTTCTCTACTTCGTTTCATTAGAGGACAATCCTTATAAAATGGTTCCAATTCTTCACAATCGTCATCGCTATCATATTCCAGCTGTCTTTTAGCTGTAAAATTCTGATGAAGAACTCTTGCATTACATCCTTTAGGGCAAGTAGAATTTATTAGTATCTCAACCCTATCTCTATCATTCTCTTTAATGCTATTGAGGAATTCAAAATTATAATTATAGTCGTAGTCTAAGCAAATATATTTATAATCATGGGCAAATTCATTTAACTGAGCTTCACTTGAACAAAGACGCTTGGTAGTTGAGCTTATAAAAGTAACGGAAGAATATTTATTTCTCAGATAATCCTCTAATAATGGAGAATTAACAACTATTTCAGGCGATATGTCTTGAAAGACATCCATCAGCAAATTACAGTATCTATCATACAAATCATGTTCATTCAAAAACGGATTAGTAAAGATGAACCTCACTTTAGTATTAAGCTCAACATAGGTATCATGAATATTCTGAAGTTGCTTCTTGCTGTAGTAGGTATTAGGTAATGCACGTCCTGCATTCCAGATACATGTAGGAGAACCAAATACGCTATCTATAAAAACATTATCCTTCATCATCCATGGACAATCTTTTGCCGTCTTCAAAAAAATACGTATAAAATCAAAAGACTCAAACGCCCCACATAGAAAGAAGTGGGCTTCTTTTTTATAACCGTCAAAATTCCAATCTATTCCTTTCAATGCCATAATAATCTATTTATGATACGCGTATAAACTCGCCAATTATTTTTATTGCAGAATCAATATCTGTTTTGGAACAAATTTCATGAGGCGTGTGCATATATCTACAGGGAACTGATATTACTGCTGTTTTAACGCCCACGCCAGATAGTTGAATCACATTAGCATCCGTTCCTGTTGGGTATGGACCCACTTCTACTTGATACACAATTTCATGCTTGATAGCTGTTTCTTCCAGGCTCTTAAATAGTGCAGGATAAATATTAGGCCCTTTAGCAAGAACACATCCTTCTCCCAACCTAATATCCCCATCACTTATAACATTCATGGTAGGATAATCAGTAGCATGAGTAACATCTATACAGATACAAGTATCAGGCTTTATTGAATGAGCCACAACAGAAGCACCTCTCATCCCAATCTCCTCATGATTTGATGCAACATAATAGATATCCCATGGAATATCTTCTTTATATAATTGCTCTGCCAACTTCAGTAGCACATTTAGTCCAACTTGATTGTCAAAATATGCCCCCGTAATAAGATCGTTTGGAAGTTCCTCATAGTTAGAGTAAAAGTAAACATAATCTCCTTTATTAACCATCTGTAATGCTTCTGCTTGACTCTTTGCGCCTATGTCTATCCACAGATCCTCATAGTTTATCTTATTATTCAGTTCTTCTCGTAAAAGATGAACTGCCTTCTTACCTATGATGCCAACAATAGATTTGTCTTCGTGTCTGATTATAACCTTCCTCGCTGGGAGAATCGAAATATCAATACAACCTGCAGGTTTTACATAAAGAAAGCCATTTTCATCAATATGTGATATCATGAGGCGCACCACATCATGATGAGCAATTAGCAATAGTTTCTTCCCTTTACCTGATTTATGAGCAATAACATTGCCAAGAACATCAGTATTTACATCGCTCATGAAGGGCTTAAAAGCATCTGAGATGTCTTCAACCGAATTATAAACAAAATACATTTCCTTGTGAATTACTGATAATTTATAAACGTTGGGAGAAGGTCAATCTTTCCCCCAACGTAATTAACTGCATTCTTTACGATCCGCGATACATAATGCCACAATTCTGCTCTGTATACTTAGGGCATCCAGCTACGTTCATAACCTTAGAAGCAGCGCTAACATTCAGATCTACTTTCATAGTTGTAAATGTTTTAGGTTATAGTGATATTTCTTGGGGAACCACATTTACCCACTTACCTTTAATTTCGTATTGCTATAATCGTTTAGCGACATTTCTCTTTGTATTTTCATCGGAACATAATCAGGCAATTCTGCCAATCGTTCACGAAGCGTTTTGCCATTTAGAGGGTCATATCCTTGCATCATTTTCTGAGCAAGTTCATATCGAGTCTTTGCCATATAGCAATTCACCTCAGATGCTTTCAGAGGTGTTCCATGCTCAACGAAATTGTTACCTGGACAAAGATTGCAATAAGCACAATAATCATATCGTCCACACTCTTCGTAATCATTAAGAGTTAATTCTCTCCAATAGGATAGCTCTTTGCTATTATCGAGAATAATACTGATAGAATTCGCTTTCAAGTTGCCAAATATTGTGTGGAAAGAACAACAAGGTATCAAATTCCCTTCTGGTGTTATACAAAAAGAGTTTTCAGCAGCTCCACATGGATTTTGGTCCATTGGTTTAGGCTGACCACCATAATTCGGTGCTTCTTTACCCACATACAAAGGAATATTGTCGTCTCTAAGAACAATTTCCAGTTGCTCTTTAGTCATACGTAGATATTTGCTTACACATCTATCACCCTCTATTGAATCCGTCAAATTGACTTCAAATTGAGGCGCAGCACCATATTGTTTTGCTATATCTGCAACAAGATAGTACGACTTGACATTCGGACGCATTACACAACACTTGATGTTCATTGGTACGCCCAATGCAGATAGTTGTCGAACTACAGCCATTGACTTTTCCCATGAACCTTTGATGCGAGTGATATAATCGTGTACCTCTGCTATACCACTATAAATGGAAACACCAACTAAACGTGGGTAGAAGTTCGCCAAACGATCCACATCATTGACAATCCCTTGTCCATTGGTAAATACATCAAATGCTATACCTTTATTATATAGGTAGTCTATCAGTTCCCAAACGAAAGACTTTGAGAATGGGTCGCCACCAGTGAGACAGACTTTAATCAGCCCTTGCTCATAGAGTTCATCAATAATCCGTTTGTAATCATCAAGTGCCAATTCTTCTCTATCTCCACGAGTACTGATCTCTTCATCATTTCGGGTTGCGCCTTCATTATAGCAATGGATGCACTTCTCGGTACATCGATAGGTCAGTTCAAACATCACACTCGTTATGCCACCAACCTTCTCCGTATACATTTGTTCTGCATTGGAAATAGCGTATGGAAGTTTTTCTTGGGTCGTTCGCTCAACTGTCTGCTGTTGCTGACAATTATATTCACTTACTCGTTTACGATAGTCTGCAATTATTTCATCTGTCGGTAATACAGAAGAGACAATACCCATCTGTTCCAACTGCTCAAAGAATGGAATAAGACTTTCCATTGCAATGTTCAGTTTAGTGGCTATATTTTCAAGCTTCAGCATCCCATTACGTGGAACGGCGAGAACCTCACCAATCACCATTGCTGAATAGCTCTCAAAGTAATAGCTCATGCCGGCAATTAAGTTGTAATAGATTGCCGCTTGTGCCTCTTCGTTGTATCTTCCACAGGTCCATATTGGACGATAGAAATAATTCATTTGTTTCATTCTCAATTACCGAGCTTATCCATTGTTTCCATTGTTTCATTCATGCCTTTTATGAAGTTCTCAACATAAATTCTCTTTAGTCTCTTATCCGCTTCATTGTTAGGTGCATGATAATCGATGTCATATTGTTGACCTGCTACCCGTTCAAGAAGTTCATTCGCTTTGTCTTCCATCCCATCTACATGCTCAGCTAAATCAAGCATATTTTTGAATTCTGCATTGTCATCTGCTGCCATACCAAACATACTCCCTTTATTATAGCCTGCATCAGCTACCTCTTTTTCTTTCGGTGAAAGAGTCTGCTGTTTGGAATCCTTAGAACTGCTCTTATTCTCTGTTTTCACCTTTTCTTTCGTCATTTCTTGCTTCAGATTATTAGAATCCGATGTGTCACCTTCCGAACTGGCAGAAATAGCTCCTGCAACAATAGGTACAATTATTGAAACTGCGACTATTGACCAAGTATACTTCTTATCGATTTTCCCTAAAAGAAGCCCCGTTATTATTCCTACCAAACATAAACAGATAAACGCAATTAACGTTTCTCCGTTCGCATATGAACCTAATACAACAAATAGCAGTAATACTACTAAAACACTCAACACAATTTTTTGAAATGCACTCAAGTTGTTCTTTTCCATCGATTCCATAATATTCTCTTTAAATAGGTTAATAATTTCATCATTGACCAAAGAAAGTGTGAGCCTCTCGCTATCCTACCGAAGGCTCTGGTAAAACCTGTAAAGAGATATAAGAAACAGCCCACACCCTTGGAGGATATACAGGATGTGAGCCAATGATAGCTGCACATAGAATATTCCAACCAAGGAGGGAACGTGTTCACTCAACATCTGCTTTACGTTAAAGTTTACCAGACTTTTCGGTACAGATGAAAGCTAAACGCTTCCTACTATGTCTGCCGCAGATATTTCTGCGACGCTACAAATATAAGAATTAATTTGTAAACTACGTTCATTGTGGACTGTTTTTTCACATTTTTTATCGCAATGTCTGAATTTGGACGGTGACACCTTTTGACAGGAAGCGCACTGTACACATCATACCGCAGAAAGCAAATAACAATAATTTCCGTTTCATACATTCTTCTATTATGAGGTTAATGCTATATTGAGGACAAAGGTACGAAACATAGGAAAAAAAAGGAAGAAAAGGCACGGCCATTTCTTCCATTTCACAATAATTACCTATTCTGCCCGTTTTCGCGCATTCGATTAAAAACGTAAGTTACGAGGGACTGGAAGCGAGACTCGACAAGCTCCATCACAACGCTTTCAGGTATGTCGGGATACTTATAGGATAAATCGGCAGCTGTCTGGAGGACTTGAGCGTGAAACTCGGAGGAGGCTTTCTCCCATTGCCGCCCTACTGTCAGTGACGGAAAGACAGAATCGCAGAAGGTGGCGATAGTTGTGCGGTAGGCGGCATCCATCAAGAGGTCCAGCTCTTTTTCCATCTGCTTGGGGGATTTCTTTGAAATAGCGACGGAAGGTTGCAGAGATTGCTGTCGAAAAACAGGGACAGGAGTGGCAACAGGCGGCTCCTGCGGAAGCGTATCTTTAGGTTGTAAAGCCGCAGTGTCTCTTGGTATCTTCTGTATGACAGGATTGGGCGTATGATGCTGACGAGGATACAATGCCCAAATAGCTGGCAACAGGATAAGAACAATAACGATTGTCGTTAATGCATATATGTTCCAACTCTTATGACGAAGTTCGTTGTCGATTTCCTTTACCGACTGGTAACGGTCAGATGGGTGCTCTGCCGTACAACGAGCTATCACCTTATTATATTTATGGCTTGGTAACAGTTCAAGTATGCGACCAATGGCATAGATGTCGGTTCGAGTATCTATTTGCGCCGCCACCCCTGCCCCTCTTCCCTGGAATAGAGGAGTTGAGGACAGTTGTTCGGGTGCTGCATAGGAATTGGTATGACCTGTTGTATCAGGGAAAGCGTCTGTATAGCAGAAACCAAGATCGACAAGTTTGAGATCATCATTAATATGAGTGAGCAAAATATTGTCGGGTTTCAGGTCAAGATGCAGCACCTGATGGCTATGCAAGTAGCTGATAACATCTAACAGCTGACGTAGGAACTTGTCTGTATTCTTCTTGTTACGGAAATAGTCTGGCTGTGTTTCAAGACGCTGTGTAAGTATCTCGCCATCAACGTATTCCATCAGAATACCGTTGTTATCAAGTGAGATATATCGCACAAGATTCGGATGCTCTAACCGATAGCCTGTCTCGAACTCCTTGCGGAGGGCTTCCTGATAGCGGATATCGCCAGCAAACTCTGGCTTCAACTGTTTCAGGAAATGCAGTTTGCCATATAGTTTCACACGAAAGGAATCACAGGTGGCTCCCCTATTATCAATCTGTTCGATGGCATCAAAGTGTAGCTGGCTATCTGAAAACTGTGATGACACCATAGGCTATAGAATTTTAACTGATGACAGGCCAGACACACGACCAGCCGTAAACTGGCCCAAAGAATCGCCATTACGCCAGACATTGAGCACCAATAAAGGATGATGCAGCAAGAAGTTTTGGATTTCCACCTCATCGCCTGCTTGAAGTTTGCTATTCTGGCTTTCTACAACACGATAACGATGGTTGCCAAGATACAAGAATCTCACTTTCCTGTCTGGCAGATAGGTAATCTCAACACAGGCATCGGGGAGTAAGTCGGCAGAGCGCACTTCGTGGTCAAACGCATCAAAGTCAGAATTCCCCATGTCCTCTATCTTTGAGAGTTCATCCCAATGGGCATAACCCAGATAATGGGCTATGACATCGAGTGTGCTGCCATGAGGTGTACGTTCGTCCTGTGCAAATCCCAGCAATCGCTTCAACGTAGTGGCGCCAATGCGAACACCTGTCTTACTTTCAATGTCAAGCGACAGGAACTCGCAATCGGAAGGTTGGCGCAACTCATTCTCTGACTTACTCTTCAACAATTGTACTATATGGAAAGGTAACTTCATTGTGAGCTGTATTTTTTGCAAAAGTAGCGCATTTTTTTCAATTACGGCACAAAAACAAGGAAAAAGAATTCTTATGTTGCAATTCAAGGGAAATAGGGTGTGGAAGGAACACTATCCCAACGAGCCGTACGGCAAACAAACAAAGGAAGTCCGCGTGGACTTCTTAAACCTTAATTACTATTCGTCGTGCATGTTCTGCGCATGACAAGCATCAACAATGATTATGGTATCACCCTCTATGGTGTATGCAAAATACCAGGTATCCGTATTTGCCATGTTCAGCCCTAACCATCGTGTAATGGTAGGTTGTCGTCTCAATAGTGTACGTTCAATCTGATACATAGAATCAATGGCATCATCGATATTCTTATGCATTAATTCTTCGGAATAGGTGTGCCTATACTTTAACGCCACATGGTAATAGAATGCATATATCTCCTCATAGCACTGACGGCTAATCTCGTATTTATATGCTATCATGGCTGGGAATAGACCTCCTTTACCATCTGATGAAGAAGCTGACGTGCCGTTTCTAAATCCATTGTTTCTGTATCTGGCACAGAAACAACGTTGTTCTCTAATTCATCGTACTTCATAACCAATTGATTTATTAACGTTGGCAAAGATAAGCATTATTTCTTAAACGACAAGCATTGCGAGCTGCATTTTTTGCATAGTTAGTGAAAAAGAATCTCAATTATACTCACTTTTAAGCAACTTTTACCCAGTACCCGCCTCTTTGGCAGCGTTTCTTTCAGCAAAGAGCGGATATTCAAAACGTTTGGGAGGCAAGGACAAAACGTTTGAATTGTAAGGGAAAACCTGTTGAAAAGCTAGGGATAAAACGTTGGAAAGCTAGGGGAAAAGTTAAAACAACGCCAATGTTCACAAAAACAAAGGCATTGTTTATTAAAACAAAGGCATTGTTTGTTAAATCGATGACATTGTTAGGCGTTACAATCCGCGAGCTTTCCAGATGCGTTCCTTGGCGGCATTGATTTCCTGGAACTTCTTCTCGGCAGCCTTGCGGACGTCCTCGCCAAGGGCGGCCACCTTGTCGGGATGGTGCTCGAGGGCGAGCTTGCGGTAGGCGCGCTTCACCTCGTCGTCGGTAGCGTCGGGCGAGACGCCGAGCACCTTGTAGGCCGACTCGAGGTCGTCGCGCCCGAGGTTGAGCATGGAGTCGACCTCGCTGGCGGAGAGTCCCATCCATGAGGCACACTCCTTGAGGGCTGCCACCTCGGTGGGGTCAACATGTCCGTCAGCCTGGGCTATGATGACGAGGAAGTTGAGCAGCTGCAGGCGCTGGGAATAGTCCATTTGGTGGTTAATCTGGCTGCAGCAGTCGCTGACGGTAAGCTTGAACTGCGACCATCCCTGCCGCTTCTGCTCTTCGAAGAGTCGGGCCAGGATGTCGTTACCCTGACTGACGGCCTCGTCGCCGAAGTTCTGGCGCAGCATCTGGCGCACGGTTTCCATTTCGGAGTGCATGGCCTTGCCATCGGCCTTGATGATATAGGATGCAAGGACGAGGAGCGAGAAGAGGAAGCTGTTGCGGTTGCCTTGTGCCTGCCGCTGCTGGTAGGCCTGTCGGTAGGCCTGCTGATAGTCCTGGAAACTGCTGCGTCCTGAGCCGTAGCCGAATGTTCCTGCATTGTCGGGGTTGTTGACTGAATCAAGGCCCGACTCAAAAAGTGAGCCTAACAGGTAGCCTGCCAATGCGCCCAAGGGGCCTCCGGCCATCCATCCTATGATTCCTCCTATCCACTTTCCTGCTGCCATATTGTTCTTTCTCTGATTTTAAGTTGTTAGTAAAGCCAAGAAACGGTGCCGTTCTTTTCCTCACGCTCGAGGTCGTCGATAAGACATTCTGCCAATCGATAGACGACGTCGTGGGGGACGCTGAAGCGAGGGTCGGAGCTGTGGGGGTTGATAGCATCCAGGAAGTGGGGCATCTCGTCCTTATATACCTGCTTCATGTGCATATTGTCGGTATCTTCGCCCGAACAACTGTAGGTAATGTTGGCCAAACGATCGCATAGTTTCAGGAACGGCGCATAGGGAGTTTCACGGATACCGCGATAGTAGGCCTCCCCTGCCCTCTCGGCTCTTGTACGTCCCTTGTCGTTGGTCAGCGCATAGACAATCTCGGTGGCCTGATGGGCCTGTTCCTCAGTCATCATCATGCGTGCACGATGCATCACGTCGTTGTAAGTGAGGCGTGCGTCCTCGATACTGTCATGATAGTAGGCTCCGAACAGCATCGGCAGCACATCGTTCTCGTCACGGCATACCAAATGGCCAAACTCGCGGGCACCTGCTGCCACCATATCGAGATGATAGCCATAGGGCAGCCCCTCACCATAGGTTTGGTTCACGCTCTGATGCAGGTCGTGCGCCGACTGGCGTATCTCTTCAATCTTTGCAGCCTTTTGTTCAAGACTGGCCTCAAATTCTTCTTTGCTCATTGTTCAATGTCTTTATGCCTGCAAAAATACACAATTATCCTGAAACAACCAAAGGAAACGGGGCAGCAAAGGGAAAAAATGCATCAATAGCAGGAAAAAAGAGGGAAAAGCATAGGGTATTCGGATAAAAAGTATTACTTTTGCAGCAATGTTTAACAAAATAGCGGAGAATATGAAGAAACTGATTTACGCCATGAGCCTTATCGTTGCCGCCCATTTTGCATCGTGCGGCAATGAGACGGAGAAAATGAAGAACGCCAAGGACTCGGTAGAGAACGTCAACACGCAGCAGCAGGCTATACTCGACGACCTGACGGAAACGCTGGTAGAGGTGTCGACAAGTCTCGACTCCATTGCCGTAGGACAGGGTATGCTGAAGCGCAGCGGCGAGACAAAGGGAATGACCCGCCAGCAGATTATGGAGAACCTGAACTCGTTTAAGCAGATGCTGGCTGATAACCGCGAGAAGCTGGAGAAGCTGCAGAGCCTGCTGGCACAGCGCGACGACAAGTTAGGAAAGCTGAGCGCACTTATCACCCACCTGAACAATGAACTGAACGAGCGCGAGGCAACCATTACCCAGCTGACCAACATCATCAGTGACCAGAAGACGACCATCGAAGACCTGGAGGCTGTGGTAGAACGCAACGAAATGGTGATAGGCGAGATGGAGGAGGAGAACACGCAGCAGCGCGAACAGATTTCACAACAGGACAAAGAACTCAACGCCGTTTTCTACGTCATCGGCACAAACAAGGAGCTGAAGCAGAAGGGACTGCTGAAGGGCGGATTCCTCAAGAAGGACAAGGTGGACTTCTCGAAGGTGGACAAAAACCTGTTTACCAAGATTGACAAGCGACTGGTTTCCGACATCGAAATTCCCAGCCGTTCGGCAGTCATCTTGAGCGGACAGCCTGAGGGTTCCTACAAGATATACGAAAAGGATAAGAAGTCGTGCCTGCTGAAGATTACCAACAAAGATACTTTCTGGAATGTCAGCAACGTGCTGATTATCGAAACCAAGTAAAGTAAATCAACCATCAAACAGAAAGCGTGAGCATACCAGTTAGTACGTTCACGCTTTCTTTTTGTCTGCCAGATACATGCCCAGCAGTATCAGCACCGTTCCCAACAGGAAAAAGGGTGTTATCTGTTCGGAAAGAATCCACCACGCAAAGACTATCGTCGCCACGGGATTCAGGTACACGTAGTTGGTGGTCACCATTGCCCCGAGCCGCTTAATCACCCACGTCCACGCTAGGAAGCAAGCCATAGAGGCCACGCATCCCAGGAAGAGCAGGTTGAACAGGACTGACGAGGTAAAGGTTATCTTCGAAAAATCAAGCTCCTCAGGCCTCCATATATAATAAGGTATGATAGTCAGGAGGCCGTAGAAGAACACTTTGCGGGTAATGAACACAGAGTCGTACTTCCGTCCGGCAGGAATCATCAGCACCGAATAGAGCGCCCAGCAAAGGTTTGCCGCCAATGCCAGCGTATCGCCTATGGGCGACAGGTGGAGTACGAAATGGCCGTTGAGCACCACCACGCATACACCTGCAACAGCCATCAGCGCCCCCAATGTCTGCAAACGGCTCATGCGCTCAGCCTTATAGAAAAGTCCTATCAGTACCGATGCCACCAGCGGACAGGAGCAAACGATGAGCGAGGTGTTGGTGGCTGTCGTATAGTTCAGCGCCTCATTCTCAGCCAGGAAGTAAACAGAACCTCCTGTCACGCCGAGTGCCATCAGCAGCAGCTCGTCGCGCCAGGAGTCGGCAAACGCCCTGAAATTTCGGATACTGTAAGCCAACAGCAGGACGTAGGCAATAATGAATCGCAGCGTGAATATCTGTGCTGCCGAGAGTCCCGCCAGCAACAGCAGCTTCGTAAACACAAACGTCGATCCCCAGATGACGATGGTCACGAAAGCTACGAGATGGTACAGCAGATTAACGTTTGATTTCAATGTCACGCTTCACGTTGTTACGAATCTTCGTGAGGTAGCCCTTCATGCCTGCAGCATCCTTCTGGTCGATAATCTCGAGCAGTTCCTTCAACTCAGTACGGATTTGTGCCACCTGATCGTGGGTGTAGGGGTTGAAGAGGATTTCCTGCAGCAGGTAGTCGTCCTCATTCAATACGCCCTTGGCTATGCGCATGTGGCGCTTAAAGGTAGTACCTGGCGCGTCCTGATGCTTCATGACGGCAGCGAAAACGAAGGTCGAGACGAAGGGAATGCTCAACGAGTAGGCCACTGTCTTGTCGTGCTCCTCGAAGGTGTACTCGTAGATGTTAAGCCCAAGCTTCTGATAGAGGTCCTTGAAGAAGATGCGCCCCATGTAGTCGCCCTCGCTGATGATGATGGCGTTCTCCTCAGAGAGCTGTTGAAGGTTGGCGAATGTTGGTCCGAACATAGGGTGCGTAGACACATAGCGCATACCCGTCGACTCATAGAACTCTTTCATGTCGGTCTTGACACTGGCTATATCGCTAATGATACATTCCTTGGGCAGATAAGGAATGACCTCCTTGAAAACAGGAATGGTGTACTTCAGCGTAACGGCATTGATGAGCAGTTCAGGACCGAACTCCTGGATTTCCTCATAGGTTGTAAACCGCTGACAATTATAGGTAAACCGCATGCGCTTGGGGTCACGCTCGAAGACGGCAACCTCATGTTCGAAACTCAGCAGGTCGATGAAGAAGCTTCCCATCTTGCCTGCGCCCATGACTAGAATTTTCATAAAGGAGCCCCCCTCTTATCCCCCCTTAGGGGGGAGGCCGCAACAGGGGCATGGGCCTTTGGTAACTGTAAAAGCCTCCCCCCAGTGGGGGGAGGTTGGAGGGGGCTTTATTTGTTGATGATTTCGATCTGCTGACGAACAGATTCCTCGTGAATGTTCTCGAATACCTTGGCTACGAAGTCGGGGCCCATGCCACACAGCGAACCTTGGACACCACGCTTCGACAGGATCTCGTTGTAACGCGAGGCCTGCAGCACGGTCATGTTGTGCTCCTTCTTATAGTGACCAATCTCGCGGCACACACGCATGCGCTTGGCGAGGATGTCCATAATCTGATTGTCGAGCTCATCAATCTGCTTACGCAGGCTAACCAAACCCTCGGTAGTGGTGTGCTCGTCGCGGATGATAAGCAGCGAGAGAATATAGTCGAGCACCTCAGGCGTTACCTGCTGCTTGGCATCGCTCCATGCCTTGTCGGGGTCGCAATGGCTCTCGACGATAAGACCGTCGAAGCCCAAATCCATAGCCTGCTGGCAAAGCGGGGCAATCAGCTCGCGACGACCACCAATGTGAGAGGGGTCGCAGATGATGGGCAGTTCAGGAATGCGACGATGCAACTCGATGGGAATCTGCCACATCGGGGCGTTGCGGTAGATTTTCTGCTCATAGCTGGAGAATCCGCGGTGAATAGCTCCCATGCGCTTGATACCAGCCTGGTTGATGCGCTGCAAGGCTCCTATCCACAGCTCGATGTCGGGATTGACGGGGTTCTTCACGAAGACGGGCACATCGACACCCTGCAGGGCATCGGCCAATGCCTGCATGGCGAAGGGATTGGCGGTGGTGCGAGCGCCTATCCAAAGGATGTCAACGTCATACTTCAGCGCGAGCTCCACGTGCTCGGGTGTAGCTACCTCGGTGGAAACGAGCATTTTAGTCTCGTCCTTTACCTGCTTTAGCCATACTAAAGCCGGTTCACCATGTCCCTCAAAGCCTCCCGGTTTCGTACGGGGCTTCCATACTCCGGCACGGAAGTTGTGGCAACCCTTCATGGCCAGCTGTCGTGCGGTTTCCATCACTTGCTCTTCAGTCTCGGCAGAACAGGGGCCTGCGATGACGAATGGGCGTTCATTGTCACTCGGTAAATTCAATGGTTGTAATTCTAATTCCATAGGGCCTACCCCCAACCCCTCCCTAAGGGAGGGGAGCTTGGTTACTTTCGGGGGATCCAATTTATTTATATTTCTAATTCTTTAGGAGCTTGGTTACTGGGGAGGGGCTGGGGGGCTATTCTTTCCACCTCCAGTCTATTCAGACTCCCCTCCCTTGGGGAGGGGCTGGGGGTGGGCTATTCTCTCCAGAGCTTCCTTCATTTTCTCTTCTTTGGCGCAAAGCGAGATGCGGATATAGCGCTCGCCGTTGCTACCAAAGATAAAGCCTGGGGTGATGAACACACGTGCCTCGTGCAACACCTTTTCTGTGAGGTCTTCCACGTTCTTGATGCTTTCGGGAATCTTACCCCACAGGAACATACCCACCTGATTCTTGTCGTAGGTACAACCCAGCACATCCATAATCTTCTCGGCCCACTGGCGACGACGGGCATAGGTCTCGATATTGAACTCGTGATACCAGGCCTCGTCGTTGTTGGTGAGTGCCTCGGCAGCAGCCAACTGTATGCCACGGAACGTACCGCTGTCCACATTACTCTTAATCTTCATAATCCACTGGATAAACTGTGGATTCGACAGGCACATTCCCACACGCCAACCAGGCATGTTATGGCTCTTCGACATCGAGTTAAACTCAATGCAGCAGTCCTTGGCGCCTGGCACCTGCATAATGCTCAGGTGCTCCTCGCTCAGGATAAACGAGTAAGGGTTATCGTTCACCACCACAATGTTGTGATCCTGGGCAAACTTCACCAGTCGCTCGTAGGTTTCCATACGGGCACGTCCGCCAGTAGGCATATTGGGATAGTTAGTCCACATCAGCTTTACTTTCGAGAGGTCCATCTTCTCCAGCTCGTCGAAATCGGGCTGCCAACCATTGTCCTCACGCAGGTTGTAGTTCACAATT
>JAEEGG010004690.1_pt1 | contig 32973 bp, 29 predicted proteins | sample 9134161 | NCBI WGS metagenome assembly JAEEGG01 (sample SAMN16246543, study PRJNA631951) | gut metagenome | biome: gut microbiome; feature: rumen; material: CR-attached | host: Bos | place: Iran: Karaj | collected 2018-10 | reverse complement strand
GCTGCGCAACATCATCGACACGCAGGAGGTGACCATCGACGGCAAGACGAAGAAGGTGCAGACCTTGAAGCCCATCGCTACGGCAGTGGCCGAGCTGAAGGCTGGCAACGGTGGCAGCACGCCCGGCAGCGGCCCTGGCAGCAATGGTGGCGTAACGCCTGGTGAGGCTGGAAACGGGGATGACGAAGGCGAATGATGAAAAGGGAGACGTGGAAGACGATCATTCAGATTGTCATTAGCATCTTGACGGCGGCAGCTACCGCATTGGGCACGACGTCGTGCCTCGGGTATGGACCGATTGTGATGTAAGAAGTAAGAAGTAAGAAGTAAGAGGCTGACAGACTGCGGGAGCTGTCGGCCCCTTCTTTATTTGCGATTGGGATTTTTCGGGAACCAGCCTTTTTCCACGCGCTTTTTTTGCGAGAAAAGTTCGCCTATACCCCATAGCGCTGAAGCGCCGAAGACGCCCAGGAAGGACGAGAGATAAACGTTTGAAATGAACAGGGCGGCAACACAGCAACAAATACCGACGAGCAGATAGATAATCCAAGGGCGGGTGCCCCAATAATACTCTGTTTTGATGACGATGGGATGCCAAATGCCAATGGTTAGGAAAGTCATCACAGCGATGATAATACCTGTAAAATACATATTAATTTGCTTGTCTATAGAGGTGGGTGAAGTAATACAAATAAGACTACCTGAGGAATCATACATTCATGGAACCGCATTGAGGACAGGGACCTTTCTGTTGCAGTGCGGTTCCGCATTTTCCGCAACGGAAGGGTGTGCGTGCAAGGTGATACCAGCGCCAAAGTGCCCAGACAACGTAGGGTGGCAACAGCAAGTAGCCAACGTAATAAAGCGTGAGGATGCTGAACACGACGTAGAGCACGGCACAAACGGCTCCGAGGCCAAGTAGGTAAAGGAGGGCGTCGGAGGGTTGCAGACGACGGATGGTGTCGTCGACAGCAGCTACCCCGACAATGACGATGGCCCACACGGAAGCAACGAAAAGGCCGAGCGTGAAGGGCAGGTTGAAGGGGTTGAGCGACGGATGGAAATAGTAGTGACGCCACTGCTCGGCACCAAAGGTTTGAATGGTGGCATAGGCTGTGGCGGAGGTGGCCATAAGGATGCAGAGCAGCGTGGGATAGAAGGAGTCGATATCGTTGAAATGAACGATATAAGCCCTGCGACGTAGCAGTTTGCGCATGGCGTAGGCAGAGCCTACGACGATACATAAGGCGAGAAAGACGAGCAGGTGGGTGTTGGAGAAGACGTCGATGAACTGCGATATAGGATCGTCGGGAGAGACGCCATCCAGCAGTTCGCTCTCGTGAATCCAGCCCTGCGTAATCTGGTCGCGTGCCACCTTGACCCATATAGAATCGATGGTGTCAGTGGGAACGGTCTTGATATCGGCCACCACAATGCGCTGCCCCTTCGTGACATACATCGTGTCGAAAGCCATGTCACCCAGGTTGTCGGCCAGCGGCAACAGCTTGGCACGAACGAGGAAGTTATAGTTCTGCGTATAGTGGTGCGTGGTTGAGAAGGATATGGAGTCGAGTTGCTGCTTGCTCAAGTCCCAGGCATCAGGCGACTGCTGCCCGTGGTTGTAGCAGGCACAAAGCAAGAAAGAAACGAGCCATATAACAAGAAACCTAACGAGACGCATACACATTCATTTGACAATGTTTGCAATCGAACTCTAATCGGAACAAGCGACCGTCGCCTAAGCGAAGACTCAGCGGTTCACGCCAAGTAGGCCGTTTGCCACCATGCTTGACGCAATAGCCCAAGGCATAGCGCAGACAATGGCGACACTGCATGAGGGGACCGTCGCCACCTCGTAACTCGTAGGCCGTCAGGTCGTCAGCGTGATAGAAGGCGCGTGCCTGCTGATTGGCAATGTTGTAGAGATAGGGATAAACGTAATCAGAGGGACATGAAGACTGGGGGGCAGACGCTTTGCGGGACGTATGGACTATGGGAGCATTCTCCGCATGTGCCAACGCGTCGATGAGCTGTCGTCGCAATTCGCTGAGCACGCTGTTGGGGACGAAGAAATTGAAACCCTCGTCGAACGTTACATCAGCGCATTCGTATATCGTGCCACCCAGTTTCGAGAGTTGGAGCCGGATATTGTCGTGTTGTGGTTTCTGAGCAGTCTGATGTTCACAAGGGACACTGACACTCACACCGTTAGCAGACAAACAAAACCCCTCGTCAGTAACAGAAAGACGCATCGAAACGGGCAGACTACGCTCAGCAGTAGGACGCGCCAACAGGCGTTCAAATTCCTGGTCGTAGTTGCGATAGAGTGCCATACCTGAGCATAGGTTTCTGGGCATCTGATGCGGAAAGAGACGGTTGCCCTGAGCACGATTTACACGGAACCCTTCCAACTCGTGATCGGCATTGATGAAGCAGAGACCGTCGCCATTGGCAAACGCAGCGGTGCCAGCCACATTGAACGAGTCGCGGCGAATCTCCTTGACGGTGCCTACAAATTCGCCCATAGCCTTGGGTGTATCAGGCGAAAAGATGTCAGCCTGCCGACCATGCAGAAAATAGCTGGTGAAACCTCGGTTGAAGGTCTTCTTCAAGTTGGGTTGGAAACTGTACGCCACCCTACCCTTCGAGGCACGGCAATAAGTCTGAGGATGCTTGGCAATGACGGCATTGAGGCGCTGGCTATAGGCCGCAACGACATTCTTGACGTAGGAAACGTCCTTCAGTCTGCCCTCAATCTTGAACGAGCAGGCACCTGCCTCCATCAGTTCCTCCAGATGTTGCAACTGGCTCATGTCCTTCAGCGACAACAGGTGACGCTGGTGTTCCAGTTCGCATCCGTCGGCATCCAGCAAATCGAACTTCATGCGGCAGAACTGCGCACACTCTCCACGATTGGCCGAACGTTGGAAGCAATACTGTGAAGCATAGCACAATCCGCTATAGCTAACACAGAGGGCGCCATGAACGAAAACCTCCAACTCAACATCGGGAACCTGACGGTGAATCTCGGCAATCTCGTCGACAGACAGTTCGCGGGCTAACACCACGCGACGAAAACCGATGTCACGTAGCCAGCGCACCTTCTCAGGCGTTCGGTTGTCGGTCTGCGTCGAAGCATGGAATACAGGGAATGAGCTGGTGTCATTCTTCATGTCCACAAGCCCCATATCCTGTACCAAGACGGCATCGACACCAGCATCGGTCAGTTGATGAAGAAGCTGCTGGGTAGCCTGCAGCTCATCGTCATAGATAATGGTATTGACGGTGACGTAGACCTTAGCCTGGAACTGATGGGCGTACTGGCATAGGGTGCGGATGTCGGCAATGCTGTTGCCTGCCGCCGCACGGGCACCAAAACGCGGCGCACCAATGTAGACGGCATCAGCACCATGATTGATGGCAGCAATGCCACACTCCAGATTCTTGGCAGGAGCCAGTAGTTCCAAAGCCCTCATTCGTCACTACATAATCTGATTGATATCATACGGCGTCTCCTGATAGACGTAGTAGTTAATCCAATTGGCGTAGAGAAGATTGGCATGAGCTCGCCATGTAACGAGCGGTCCACTATCTGGGTCGTCATTGAGATAATAGTGCTTGGGCAGGTCGACATCGTCGCGTATATCCTTATCGCGTCGATACTCAGTGTCGAGCGTGTTGGGTGCATATTCCAAATGACCTGTGATGAAGAATTCGCGACCGTTGCGAGCCATCACGATGCTGACACCACTGTCGGGCGACTCGGCAATGAGTTGCAGGTCGGGATTAGCCAGAATGTCATCGCGATGCAATTCAGTATGACGGCTGTGCGGCATTTGGAACACATCGTCGAAACCACGGAATATGGGCAGTTGCGGCTCCAGTGTATATTGCGGGAAAATGCCGAACATCTTCTTAGGCAACGGGTATTTGGGAACGCCGTAATGATAGTAGAGACCTGCCTGAGCAGCCCAACATATATATAAGGTACTCGTGACGTGCGTGCGCGCCCACGCGAAGATGTCGGTCATTTCGTCCCAATAGTTAACATCCTCGAAGTCTAATTGCTCAACGGGAGCACCCGTGATAATCATACCATCGAACTTCTCGTTACGCATCGACTCGAAGTCGCGATAGAACATCATCATGTGCTCGATGGGCGTATTCTTGGGCGTATGGCTCTTCAGCTTCATGAAACTGATTTCCAGCTGCAAGGGCGTATTGGACAAGAGACGAATCAAGTCGGTCTCGGTTGTTATCTTCAACGGCATCAAGTTCAGAATGACAATCTTCAGTGGACGAATATCCTGCATATGGGCACGGGTATCATCCATTACGAAGATGTTCTCGTGCTTCAGCAACTCGATGGCCGGTAATCTATCTGGTAATCGTAAAGGCATAGGAAACTAATTATTCAACATGAAACATGCAGACAGAAACGTTGTCGTAACCGCCTGCCTCGATAGCAGCCTCGCAAAGTGCATTGGCCGTGCAGCCTTCGTTCATCAATCGCTCGATATCGGCATGGGGTACCATATCGTTCAGACCATCGGAACAAAGCATATAGGTATCGCCTGGATGGACATCGGCTGTGAATTCAAAGAGATCAAGGTAAGAACTCTTACAACCGGCACCAATGCAGTTGGTGATGATATTGGAATGCTTCTTCTCACCGCGTTGGTTACTCAGTGAATGATCGGTTGACAACTGAAGCAGTTTGCCATCGCGCAAGCGATACAGGCGGCTATCACCGCAATTGAGCCAGAAGTACTGTTTCCCATAATAGATGATGCCGACCAGCGTGGTTCCCATCTCAAGCAGTGCGGGGTTGACATGCCCCTGACGATTAATATTGTTGTTAATAAACTTAAGCCACTCTACCATCGTCTCCTCGAACTCGCCTATCGACATGCCGCGAGGAATATCGCTAATGAAGAACTTCAAGCTTTCCAAGGTTTGCTCGCTGGCCACCTCGCCAGCTTGATGTCCGCCCATACCATCGGCAAGCGCTATGACAAAGCGCTCGGTGTTTTCCGTCAGGAATTCTGTCTGATATGCGTCACTACGCACCATTTTATCATAAGCCAACACCATGTCTTCGTTGTTAATGCGTACACACCCTACCCGACTGGCTGCTGTTAAAGTGATTCTACTCATAATACGTTTTAATTCACACTAACCTGTAAGTTGATGTTGGCAAGGGTCACGATGTCACCTGTCTTAATAGACATTGGGACATCGGGCTGCAAGTCACGCTGATTGAGCTTGGTGCCGTTTGACGAATGCTTATCAATGATACACCAACCCGTATCAGGCTTGTAGATAAGCTGGGCATGAACGCCCGAGATGAACATATTACCCTCGAACAACTGAGTATAAGGACCTTGTCGGCGTCCGATGACAGCTCCGTTGATACCTACCATACGAATGTCGAGTGACGGGTTATAGAGAGTCAGCGTAGGCAGTCCACCCCTGGTAACAGACTGATTATTGGGCTCGTCAGGTTCGGGACCGCGCACAGAGGCTTGCGTCACAAAATTAAACGACATGTTGGCTGCATTCATAGCAGAGGCAGCCTTGGCAGCTTCGCTATTCTTGTTTTTCTCCAACTCATCAGGTTTAGCCATCAGTCCACCGCAATGGGTGCAACGGCGCCCCTTACCGACACGTCCGCAGTTGGTACAATAAGACAACTCTTGACCACACTGGTCACAGAAGTGTGATTTATCTTCTATTTCTTCTTTACAATTCGGACAGATTATCATATATCTTCTTTAATATCTTCTGGCATAATTAATTGATAAGTCTCTGGCGTTACCTCCGAAGGATCCATCTGGCTCACTCGCATAGAGAGTTGCTGGATAGTCTGGTCGAGCATGTTACGCATTTCACGGGCATTACCGAAGGAATCAGACTTGTTGACCACAATACGGCAGATGAGATCCATGAGTTTGAACTCTGCCTCAGGCGAGAGCTTGTAGTTGTCCTTCTGAGCCATCTTCTTATAGATAGCAAGCAGTTCGTCCTCGTTATAGTCATCGATGTGCATCTTATGAGAGAAACGGCTGGCCAATCCTGGATTAACAGCCAAGAAGGTTTCCATCTCGTCCTTATAACCCGCTGCGATAACGACAAACTTGCCGCGGTCGTCTTCCATACGTTTCATCAGCGTATCGATAGCCTCCTTGCCATACTGGTCATTTTCTGACGACAAGGTATACGCCTCGTCGATGAACAGGATACCACCCATCGCCTTGTCACAAATGTTGTTGACAATCTTAGGTGTCTCACCCATATACTTACCGACCAAGGTGGCACGGCTGGCCTCAATGACACGGCTGGTGGGAAGAATCTCCATAGCCTGCAGTATCTCGCCCATCTTTCGAGCTACCGATGTCTTACCAGTACCCGGATTACCCGTCAGAATGAAGTTCATGGACATCTGCTGAACCTTACCGGCACCCATAGCGGCACGCTGCTTCATGAACATGCTCTGGACTGCCAGACGGCGAATCATATTCTTGACAGAACGCATGCCGATGAACTCGTCGAGTTCGTTGAGTACCTCGTCGAGTGGACGGGCCTTCTCGCTCTGAGCCACTTCAAGGTCGGCACTGGTAATGCGATACATGTCGTCGTCCTTAAAGTCGGGATTGCCCATCATGGTTACCAGACGCTGACTCTGTTTCTCGACAGCCTGGTCGAATATCTTACGGGCTTCGCGAGCATTACCGAAGTTCTTGTCGCGACGCAGGTAAAGCTGTTCGAACTGACGATGAATCGTGCCTTGTGTTTCTTCATCCACCGTAAAGTTCTTACCCTTACAGAGGTTTAGGAATATCTGGGTAAGCTCATCGGGTGTGTAGTCGTCGAAATGGATAGTCTGCGTGAAACGACTCTTCAATCCTGGATTGGTATCGATAAAGTCATGCATGTTGTCCGTATAGCCGGCAACGATACAGATGAACTTCCCTCGATCGTCCTCCAAACGTTTGAGCAAGGTGTCGATGGCCTCTGCACCGAAGGAATCCTGATCATTAGACTTCAGCGTATAAGCCTCGTCAATGAACAATACACCACCCATAGCGGAATCTATCAATTGATTGGTCTTGATAGCCGTCTGACCAGCAAAGCCTGCAACCAGCTTAGAACGGTCTGCCTCAACCAGTTGTCCACGCGAAAGGATACCCAACGTGCGGAAGACGTCTGCCATGATACGTGCAACAGTAGTTTTACCAGTACCAGGATTACCCGTAAAGACGTAATGCTTGCCTTGGAACGTATTGGTCTCGCCACGACGAATCTGCAGGTTGAGGAAGGCTGCCAAGTTGGATATCTCCTTCTTGACACCAGCCAAACCAACCAAGCCATTGAGCTTGGACAGACACTCCGTATAATCGACAGCCTTTGGAGCCTCGTAAGGTATATCTGCCACATCGATGGTCATCAGTTGTTCGTTGGAAAGCGTAGAGATGTCGAGCTTCTGCATACGCTCGGCCTGCTTCGTGCAAATCTTCTCGAACAGCTGGCGCATGGTACGACCGTTGGCAAAGTCCTTGTCTCGCGAGTTATACAACTCGGTAATCATCTTCAGAGCCAGTTCCTTAGCCTCAGGCGTAAACTGGTACTTCTTGTCGCTGGCAAAGACTTCCATAATCTGGAAGAGCTGGTCGGGATTGTAATCTTCTATATTCAAGAAATAGCTGAAACGGCTGCGGACACCAGGATTGATACGGAACAAATTCTCCATCTCCGTCCGGTAGCCAGCTGCAATCACAATGAACTTGCCGCGATCATCCTCCATACGTTTCATCAAGGTCTCAAGAGCCTGCGTACCCTGTTGGTCGCGCTCACCTCCACTGCTGAGGGGTACTAAAGTATAAGCCTCGTCAACAAAGAGGATACCACCCATAGCCTTGTCGCACAAGCGGTCAACAACCTTTGGTGTTTCACCCTGATAAGGACTCACCATCTTCGAACGATCGACCTCGACAACATGACCACTATCCAGATAACCGATAGCCTCCATAATCTCACCCAACTTACGGGCAATAGTGGTCTTACCAGTACCAGGATTACCTGTCAGTACGATATGGATACCGGCCTTCTCCTGTTCACCCAGTCCACGCTGAGCACGCTGGACATTGTTATGAACCGTGAACGCAATCTCACGTACAGCCTTCTTCACTTCGTCCATACCGATGTAGTGATCGAGATCGCTCAGGATATCTTCCAAGGTACGTTCTTCGGGAACATAACCGCGTATATCTGTTTCTTCAACTAACGAAGCTTCAGCACCTCGACTGATAAACGATGTGAAGATATCCTCTGCTGTCTTAACTGCCAAATGAGCATAACCAAAGGTGTCGTCTTTGATTTTCAGCTGATATTGGAAGTAGCGAAGCAATTTGCGCTCGGCTTCTTGTGAATAAGCAGAGATGCCATATTTGGAACGTAACTCCTGCTTACAGATATCACACAACTCCGTATAGGTGGGAGTCGGCAGACGGAACATATACTTGAAACGGTTCTGTGCAGCCGGATTAGCAGACAGGAAGTCGTCAAGACCTTTGGGTAAACCAGCAATGATGACAATAGGATTCTCGTCCCATTTGTCCATCTCGACAAACAGTTTGTCCAGAGGATTCACTTGATTGGAATAACGGTCAGGCAATAGTTTCTGCACATTATCGAAGAACAGGATGCCGCCTTTGGCGTTCTTCACATTGTCATCCCATTTCTCGACAAAGCGCTGATAGTCTACGGCATCAACCATTGTCAGTTTCGGTTTCTCAATAATTTTGTGCTGGTAGAAGTAGTCGCGAATCACCTCAGCTAAAGCAGTCTTACCAGTACCCGTCTCTCCAATAATAATGGTATTCACGCTGAGACGCACGTTCATGATGTCCTTGCGTGAATGGAGATAGGTGTAAGTGTCAACAACCGTTTTCAGCTGTTTTTTCACTTCTTCGAGCCCAACCATACGGTCAAGCACATTGAGTGACACAAGTGGGTGACCACACCACTTACAGAACTTCGCTATCGAGCGGTTTTCCTTATGACATTGCTCACAAATCATAACTTATTCTGCATCATTTTTTTGTATCTGGTCGACAACTTCAGTAGGAGTTACCTTCACTTTGTCGATATCAGACTTAGTTATATTTAACAAGTTCGGACTAAAAACAATCAATTCTGCTACTAACAAACCAACCATTAGACTCCACAGTATATAATGTATCACAGATTCACCGCTAATAGAACGAACCTGATTGGATACATCGTCAAGGAGACCAAACTTTGAGCCCTTAAAACGATAGGATTTTTGCTTAAAAGTGAAGTATAGTGGTTCTAATAATGTAGACTTGATATCATGGTCATCCATCACTTCGCTGACCAATTGGCTGTCACTCTTCGTGACGCTGCGATAATCCGTAAAGTGACATATTAATATATATAATAAGGTAAGAACCACGATAGCCAGTACGAACATACTGGGGAAAGATCCATTTACATAGCGAAGAGCCATCACTGGTAACCATGAAGACATGAAACCAGCAAATCCCCACAGACAGGATATGACGAAACCATAGCCACGGAAGTATGCTCTGCTGGCAAGAATTAATGCCGACACACCACCAACGGGAATACCTATCGTCAACATGGGATGCTCCAAGACATAATCTTTGGAAGGAACACCGAAGATAATGAGTAATAGCAGCCACACTCCACATAATCCAAAGAATATACCACGCCATATTTGCTCCTTGCGCTTTGCACGGAAATAATTCTGGCGAACTTCCTGGTACTTATTGGTTGTCTGCTTACGTGCATCACAGAAACGCTTGTAATATTGCTGATTGCTATCTATCTCACCTAATTCATTAAGCCATTCTTCCAACTTATGCTCGTAGCTATAAGTCTCCATGAAGTCGTTATGGGGATCTTCGTGATAGAATACAGACATCCACTGACACAATGAGCCGCGCTTCATGGCACCCAACAGTTGTGGACGATATGCCAACTTGTCAATAGTCTGTGGATTCTTCAGAATCGTGCCATCCTCCAACTGATATGTTGGCATAGCGCCTAAGATACGGCAGAAGCGATAGGCTGCCGTTCGCAGGTCGTAAGCGCCAAGACGTTCATGGTTCTCTTCACTCTTCAGATCGAAGCAGGCACGGGCTTGACTAATTTCTTCAAACCAGCCATGCAACTGTGCGAAATAGAAGAAACGTCCATTAGGATCGCTGAAATCCGAAACTTTTTCAGCAAAGGTCGCATCATCCAGTGACTGCCAACCAACTAACTGACGGGCCATCACCTCACCTACGCTATAAGGTGTGTCTGCCTCGCGCAAATCATAAGCAGCCTCGCGGTCCAGGTTGTATAGTACCTTGTAGGCTAATGAACGTGAAGGCTTCTGGTCTTGAATCATGATGCGCAGGGCTTCGCAGGCCATGTGGTCTTCACGACAATACATCCAGGAAAGCAAGCGTCCGTCAGTCAAGCTGTCCCACTCGTCATCACTACAGTTCTCATAACCGAACGAATGGGATATCTCTTCAACCGTTGTTGATGGGAACTTGGCAAGGAATGGTATCTCGGAATCAATCTCATAGACCAGTCGAAGAACAGCGACACGCCCATCAAATGTCTTGTCGGATGGGAAGTAGCTGCGCAGGCGGTTGACGTCAGCCTTAGAATGCGATTCCAGATAAAGGAACAATCGGTCGTTGGGATTAACCAGCGACAGGGCATATTCCTCTTGGTAGCTCAGTACTGAGATAGCAACACTATGAATGTCATCACACTTATTACCTTTGATGTCCTCATAAGGATAAGTGGGCTCCATCACATAAGCCGCAGCCAGAAGTCCTGCTTTCTGGTCGGCAGGATAACGATTTACCACAATATCCTTAACGGCTGAGCTAAGCTTCACGTTACCACATTGCTCAAGCCAACCGGCAATACGTCCATTATACAAATAGCTGCAAGCCAGACGTTCATTGTCGAGTAACAACGGTATGAGCTCATGAACATTGTCTGCCACCAGATTACGCTCAGGGTCAACAACAAAACTGCGATATTTCAGCAAGGGAGACGAGATGTCAACATTCACATTTTCACCCAAGAACCAGCGTTCTACTTCTTCATAGCCCCAACGGCTCTGCGGATTAACGGCTGTCAGACCCTGAACAATCATTTTTACACGTTCAGGCAGCTCATTGAGTCGAGGCAGTCGACCTTCATTCTTCTTACGCATCATGACGCGTTCGTTCTGGCTTAGAGGATTTTCTCCCATCCAAAGCGTCATCAAGGTAATACCCAAAGAATAGAAATCTACAGATGGTGTAATCTCGACCTCACCGTCAATCACGTCATTATACATCTCAGGAGCAGCGAATACGGGTGTGCGAGCCTGTGTGGTACGATGTACCTTCTCGTCGTTTTCCATCACGCTCGAAATACCAAAGTCGCCCAACACAATTTCCTTATGATTGGTGTCGCGGAAGAAGAAATTACTCGGTTTGATATCCTTGTGAATTACGTTGTTTTGGTGGCAGTAAGCCAACGCGGCAGCAGACTGCAAAGCAATACGCCTGAATTGGTTGAAGTCGCCATCTAAGTCATAACTGTTCAACGTGCCACCACGCAGATATTCCATCAACTCATAATCGCGATTCTTACCGTCAACATAGGTCTTGCCATAGTCTATTATCTTGACTATCATCTCCAAGTTGAAGTTCTGGATGATGCGCATCAACGTTTTCTTAAGGGTAAAGTTGGGATAGTATACCTTCAATACCATCTCCCCCTCATCACTTGCCACGAGGAACACCTGTGCCTCACCGGAATTGTCGCTGATACATTTGATACAACGGAATACTCTGCCTTTCAGCACGAAGTCTGTAGCACCATTCTTATCATTCGTAGCGGTAGCTCCCGGTCTTACTGTTATATCGCCATTAGCCGATGAACTCTGAGGATTGTCCACACGGATAGTAGAAGTTACATCCTGAGGAACAGCCGTTCGTTGGCCATTTGAGGGCAAATCGGGTTTACGTATGGTCTCGTCCATATATTTATTTATCGTCTTTAATTTCTGCTGTACTGTTTTTACCTAACACCACCCATTTTCCGCCAAGATGGGGCTTGGCACATCCACAAGGGCTACTGTGCATTGCATGCTTATAGTTGCATACCCAAGCAAGTCTCACACCTGTCGGTTTGCAAGCCATTGCATAGTTGCGGGCCTTGATTGGAGATGCCGAAGGTGGAACTGCCAGTTTGTCAAGAATGGCTGAAAGCATTTTAACTTTCACAGACTTCTGCTCCTCCAGTTCTTCCTTTGTCATTCTATTCGACTCAACCTTAGGAATGACGGGGTTGTCCACACCTTCATCTTGTGCCAGCAATGTGAGCACGCGCTCACGTAGTTTCTGGCAGTTCTGCTCACGAAGAATGTCGCGCTCAGAAGAATACGGCAGAGCATTCTCTAACTTCGAGAAGTCCTGGACTATCTCTAACAATTGCTGATAGTCTGGATTCTTCTGCAACTGCTTCACCATCATCTTTGCCTCTTCTGTCAAAGCTGTGCCGCATTTCTTACAGAAAGCAAAATCGTTGAGTGAATGGCATGTTGGACATACCAACCCGCCCTTAGGGCTACCACATTCAGGGCAATAAGCCTCATTGCCTGACAGGTGAGCGCCACAGAAAGAGCAAACATCTTTGCGTATATAATGATGACATACTTCGCAGAAGTCGGCATCGACATCCAGTTCTGTACCACAATAGGGGCACGATGTCTTGCTAATGGGTTGTCCACACTGAGCACAGAACATAGCTTCCGGCTCGTTAATAGCACCACAGAAAGGACATTCTTTGCCTCCTGCCTGCTGTTGTTTCTGCTGTTGCATCATCTGCGGTGCAGGCTGCTCGTCCATTTGCGGACGCGCTGTCCTTTGCAGCATCTCTTGCGGTCTTGACGTCCGCTCGTTTTGATTGAAATTTGAAATATTGTCGTTCATTTCATTGACGATTAGCGGTAATTGATTGCAAAGATACAACTTTTTCTCAAATTCAACAAAAAAACCGCCGTAAATTTCATTTACGACGGCATTTTTTCTTATTTTAACCCCCAAATTACCAAAGAGAGAGTCTTTTTGACTTCGGAATAAACATTTTATCGCCCTCTTTCACACCAAAGGCTTCATACCACATATCAACATGCGGGAGTGCACCGTTGACTCTCCAACGACCTAAAGAGTGAGGGTCGCTCTTCGTGCGGTTGCGTATTTCGGCTTCCGTAATGTTATCTGCCCACACTCCTGCGTAAGCCAAGAAGAAACGCTGATCAGGAGTCAGTCCGTCGATCTCTGGAAGGGGATTGCGCTTGGTGGCGTTCTTGTAAGCATACCAAGCCACCTGCAGTCCACCATGATCGGCTAGATTCTCACCCAGCGTCAGGCGACCGTTGGCATTCAATCCAGGAAGTACTTCGATACCTGCAAAAAAGTCGGCATATTTATCCGTACGTGATGTAAAGTTCTTTCCGTCAGATTCCGTCCACCAGTCATGCATATTTCCATCCTTATCATACTGGCGTCCCTGGTCGTCAAATCCGTGTGTCATTTCGTGGCCAATTACGACACCAATTGCACCATAGTTAAAGGCATCGTCTGCTGTCGGGTCGAAGAATGGAACTTGCAGAATACCAGCAGGAAAACAAATTTCGTTCGTGGTAGGGTTATAGTAAGCATTCACCGTTTGAGGAGTCATGTACCAATCATCGCGGTCAACAGGTTTTCCTGCTGTATGATTGATGTGCCAAGCATTCCAAAAGCGACGACACTCCTTCATGTTCTCAAAGTACGATTTTTTTGCATCAATCTCCAAGTCAGACATATCAGTCCAACGATCAGGATATCCAATCTTGACATAGAAGGTATTAAGCTTCAGGAGGGCGTTCACTTTCGTTGAATCATCCATCCAGTCTTGGGCTGCGATGCGCTCTCCTAAGGCTATACGCAAGTTCTCAACCAATGTCTTCATGCGTTCCTTGGATGAAGCAGGGAAATATTTCTTAACGTAAATACGGCCTAACGCTTCACCCATTACGCCCTGAACCTGATTGGTAGCACGACGCCACAAAGGATGGTCTTCTTTCCTGCCAGAGAACACTTTGCCATAGAAGTCGAAGTTGGCTTCACGTACAGCGTCGTTCAAATAACCGGCAGCACTATTGATGACGCCCCACTCCATCACGTCACGATATTCTGCAGGTGTCATCTTTGCAAACAACTTGTCTGCAACATCCATGAAAGCAGGCTGACCAACCACCATCTCTTGAATATACTGGCTCTTAATGCCTTTCGCATTCATCTGGCGCTCAAGTTGGAAATGAGGATATTGGCCATCAAACTCCTTCAGCGTCATCTTATTGTAGTTGGCAATAGGGTCACGCAGCTCTGTTCTTGACTTAGAAGCCTTAGCCAATTCCGTCTCAACCTTCATGATGTTCTTCATCTTCTTCTCAGCAGCGCCTTTTTTGAATCCGAAGAGTTGGAACATGCGGACAATATGTTTCTTGTATGCTTCACGTATCTTGGCGGTAGCCTCGTCGTTCTCAACATAATAGTCCTTCTGTCCCAACGTCAATCCTGACTGAGAGATATTGAGGATGTTTTCTGTCGCATTCTTCTCGTCAGCACCAATATAGGCCGAAAAGAATTCCTGTTCACCATAAGGTGCCATCTCCAACTGTATGGCAAAAAGCTGTTCCTTCGTCTTGGCAGCCTCCAGCTGTTTGATAAGAGGCATCACAGGAGTAATGCCATCCTGTTCACGACGCGCAGAGTCCATTGCCAATTTGTAGAGGTCACTCAACTTCTGTTCCACACTACCTTTCTCGTAGCTGTTTTCCAACAGTTCCTTCAGAATTCCGTTGATACGCTTGTTGTTATCCTCTGCCAGACGGTCGAAACTGCCATAGCGCGAATAAGCAGCAGGTAGCGGATTGGCCTTCATCCATCCGCCACAGGCATACTCATAGAAATCGTCAGCAGGACGCACATTTGTGTTCAGGTCGTTGAGATTGATACCTGAACGTAATTGTGCATGAGCGCCAACGGTCATCATTCCTAATGCCATCATTACTAATACTTTTTTCATTTTCTTTCCGTTTATATTTGTTATTATGTTATACCGACATTTCCTCCAATTCTTCAGAAAGCTGCTCCCAACGTTCCACCTCTTCGTCGAGTGCTTTCTTCGTCGAGGTATATTCCGTTACGAACTCCATATTCGAAGCGTTTTCAGGTTTCATGAGCAGGTCATCAAGCTCTTTCAGCCTCCGTTCCATATCGTTAATCTTGCGCTCCGACTCCTCTACAGCCTTCTCCGCTTTGCGAAGGCGTTTCTGCTGTTCCTTATGCTCAGCATACGACTGATTCTTTGCTACCGGCTGAGTTTTTGTTCCCAGCGTGGGAACGTTTTGTTCCCAGCCTGGGAATGTTTTGTTCCCAGCCTGGGAATTTTCAAGCTCATGGAGCTCTGTTATCTGTTTGCTTCTGAGGAAGTCGTAGATGCCTCCTAAGTGCTCACGGACCTTACCGCCTCCGAACTCGTAGACCTTGGTAACAAGACCGTCCAGGAACTCACGGTCGTGCGACACGATGATGGCTGTTCCGTCGAAAGCCTTGATGGCTTCCTTCAGTACGTCCTTCGAGGCCATATCCAAATGGTTGGTAGGCTCGTCGAGAATCAACAGGTTGACAGGTTCCAGCAACAATCGTATCATTGCCAGACGACTACGTTCGCCTCCACTCAAGACTTTTACCTTCTTGTCGGAAGCCTCGCCTCCAAACATGAAGGCACCAAGTATGTCGTTGATTTTCAGGCGAACTTCGCCTTTAGCCGCATAGTCAATCGTCTGAAAAACGGTCAGACTTTCATCTAACAGTTGTGCCTGATTCTGAGCAAAATAGCCAATCTGAACGTTATGCCCAACCTTGAGGTTACCCTCGAAGGGAATCTCGTTCATAATACACTTGACCAACGTCGACTTACCCTCGCCATTCTTACCAACGAAGGCAACCTTTTCGCCTCGTTTGATAGTCAGATTAACATGATCAAAGACAACATGATTGTAGGCTTTCTTGACATCTTCGCAGATGACGGGATAGTCGCCAGAGCGCAGACAAGGCGGGAACTTCAAATGCATTGCTGAATTGTCGACCTCATCAACCTCGATAGGCACTATTTTCTCCAGTTGCTTGATTTTCTGCTGCACCTGAACAGCCTTCGTGGCTTTATAGCGGAAACGCTCGATGAAGTCCTTCATCTCTGCCACTTCCTTCTGCTGGTTCTCATAAGCACGCAACTGTTGTTCACGACGCTCCTTACGCAATACGACATATTCGTCGTACTTCACCTTATAGTCGATAATCTGACCACATGAGATTTCAAGCGTTCTGTTCGATACATTGTTAATAAACGCACGGTCGTGACTCACCAGAACTACTGCTTTAGCGGAGGTTGCCAAGAACTGCTCTAACCACTGAATAGACTCGATATCCAAATGGTTGGTAGGCTCGTCGAGCAACAAAACGTCAGGCTTGCGCAACAGGATCTTGGCCAGTTCAATACGCATACGCCAACCACCAGAGAACTCCTTAGTGGGCCGTTCCAAATCCTCTCTCGTAAATCCCAATCCTGCTAATGTTCGTTCCAATTCAGCCTCACGACTCTCAGCACCCATCATCAGATAGCGTTCATGTTCCATTGTGTAGCGTTCCAACAGCGCCATATAGTCTTCACTCTCGTAGTCAGTCCGTTCGTTCATCTGACGTTCTAACTGCTCTACAAGCGCTTTCAGGTCAGTAATGTTCGCAAACGCCTTCTGCGCCTCTTGCCTGACAGTCGTATCGTCCTGCAGGTTCATCACCTGAGGCAGATAGCCAATGGTTGTATCCTGAGGAACGCTAACAGTACCGCTCGTGGGTTGCTGTTGTCCGCAAAGTATCTTTAGTAGTGTAGACTTACCAGCACCGTTCTTGCCCACAAGGGCAATACGGTCTTTGTCGTTGACTACGAAACTGGCGTTCGCAAACAACGGTTTCACGCTGAATTCTACACGTAATCCTTCTACTGAAATCATACCTTATTATATAAATAGGGTGCAAAGGTACGAATTTTCTCTAAACTTTAAGCTTTAAACTCTAAACTTTTTTGTACCTTTGCACGAAAATTGAGTATTTCGACAATGGGAGACGACAAAAAACTACGGATGCAACAGCTCGTCAGTGAGTTGAACGAGGCTTCTGAAGCCTACTACAATGGACGCGCTGAGCTGATGACCGACTATGAATGGGACCAGCGTTTCGACGAACTGAAACGACTGGAGAGCGAGACAGGCACTACCCTGCCCGACTCTCCTACGCAGAAAGTTTCGGAGGACACCATCACTGGTCAGAAGGAAGAGCACGAATTTGCTGCCCTTTCTCTGGCTAAGACCAAGCAGATTATCGACCTCGTAAAGTGGGCTGAAGAGCGACCCATCTGGATTTCGTGGAAACTGGATGGACTGACGCTTGTCGTCACTTATGACGAAGGACATCTCACAAAAGTAGTCACACGAGGGAACGGACATATCGGCACCAACATCACACACCTTTCGCGTTCCATCAACGGCATTCCGCAAGAGATAAAAGCCAAGGGACATACCGTCATTCGTGGTGAAGCTGTTATCAGCTACGACGATTTCGAACGTTTCGTGATGGAAAGCGGTGAGGACTATGCCAACCCACGTAATCTGGCATCAGGTTCGCTGACGCTGAAAGATACCGATGAGGTGAAGGCTCGTCATATCCAGTGGATTCCCTTTACCTTAGTTTATACAGAAGACGATATCACTTCTTGGGGAGAGCGGATGAATTGGCTTGATGCCCAAGGGTTTACAACGGTAGAACGAAAAGCGATATCTAAGCCTGATGAAGTTTCTGTAGAAGGTTGTATCGCTGCATTCACCCATGAGGTTACCTCCAAGCAGAACCCCTATCCCGTCGATGGTCTCGTCATCTGTTACGACGATACGGCTTACGCTCAAACGGGGTCTATTACTGGTCATCATGCCACCAGAGCCGGCTTAGCCTTCAAGTGGCAGGATGAAGCTGCCGATACTATATTAAAAGAGGTAGAATGGTCGTGTGCCGCTTCTACGATTTCCCCTGTTGCCATCTTCCAACCCGTTGAATTGGAGGGCACTACCGTCAAGCGAGCGTCGCTTTGTAACATCAGCGAGTGCGAACGTTTGGGCATTGGAGGTTCAGGTACACAGATTAGCGTCATCAAGGCCAACAAAATTATCCCTAAAGTCATCAAAGTTACGCAGAGTATCGGTACATTCATCGTTCCAAATGAATGTCCCGTCTGTCACGCTCCCACGCAGATTATCGTCAGCGAGGCCAGTGGGACCAAGACCCTGCGCTGTACCAATCCAGATTGTGCAGCAAAACAACTGAAGAAACTGGCGCGCTTTGTGTCGAAAGAAGGTATGAACATCGACGGTATCTCTGAACAGACGCTCGCAAAGTTCATCAATCTGGGCTGGATTACAGAGTATGCAGACATCTACGAACTGCGCAGCCACATTTTAGAGCTCTCGCGTATGGAGGGCTTTGGCGAGAAGTCGGCATCGAACATCATGCGCAGTATCGACAAGAGTCGTGAGGTCGAGGCCCATCGATTGCTCTTTGCGCTCAACATTCCGCTCTGTGGACTCGACGTCTGCAAGCGTCTGCTTTCCGCTTATTCACTCGACGATTTGGTCAATGAAGCCATCAAACAGGGCGACGATCTCTTTGCCACTCAGGCAGAACCACAGGATGTCTTTGCACATATCAACGGCATCGGTCCTGAGAAGTCGGCACAGTTCGTTACATGGTTCCGTAATCCACAGAACCTTGCCCGCTATCGTCACCTCCTCACTAAACTCACCGTCACCACTCCCGATGTGTCAGCGTCAGGCGACCTCTGCGCTGGCCTGACCTTTGTCATCACTGGTGACGTCCATCACTACAAGAACCGCAACGAGCTGAAGGCCTATATCGAGTCGCAGGGCGGCAAGGTGGCATCGGCGGTCAGTGGTTCTACATCCTACCTTATTAATAATGATGTAACCTCCACATCTGGCAAGAACAAGAAAGCCAAGGAGCTGAACATCCCCATTATCTCTGAAGACGAATTTATATCAAAATATCAACAATGACACAGAAAATGAAACGCGCCACGCTCTGCGTACAGGCAGGCTGGCAACCCAAGAACGGTGAATCGCGCGTGCTCCCCATCATCCAGAGCACCACGTTCAAGTATGACAACACAGAAGAAATGGCCGACCTCTTCGACTTGAAGAAGGAAGGCTACTTCTACACACGTCTGGCCAACCCGACCAACGACGCTGTGGCCTCGAAGATTGCAGCCCTTGAAGGTGGCATAGGTGCTATGCTGACTTCCTCTGGTCAGGCCGCCAACTTCTACGCTCTCTTCAATATCTGTCAGGCTGGCGACCATTTTGTTACTTCCAACGAAATCTACGGTGGTACCTACAACCTCTTCGGCGTCACACTGAAGAAGCTGGGCATTGAGTGCACCTTTGTATCACAGGAGGCCAGCGAGGAGGAAATCGACAAGGCTTTCCGTCCTAACACCAAGGCGCTGTTTGGCGAGACTATCTCGAATCCTGGCTGCCAGATTCTCGACATCGAGAAGTTTGCACGCATTGCTCATAAGCACGGCGTGCCCCTCATCGTCGACAACACCTTCCCTACACCTATCAACTGTCGTCCCTTCGAATGGGGCGCTGACATTGTCACTCACTCTACAACGAAGTATATGGACGGTCACGCTACGCAGGTTGGTGGCGTTGTTGTGGATAGCGGCAACTTCGATTGGGATGCGCATGCCGATAAGTTCCCTGGACTCACCACACCCGATGAGTCATATCACGGGCTGACCTACACCAAAGCGTTCGGCAAGATGGCATATATGACCAAACTCGTAGCACAATTGATGCGCGACCTCGGCTCCATTCCTGCACCCCAGAACTCGTTCCTGCTCAACCTCGGACTGGAGACACTCCATCTGCGCGTACCTCGCCATTGCGAGAATGCCCAGCGTGTGGCCGAATTTCTGGAGAAGGACGAACGTGTAGCATGGGTGCATTATAGCGGACTGCCCAGCGACAAGAACCACGCACTGGCTCAGAAGTACCTGCCCAACGGCTCGTGCGGCGTCATTGCCTTCGGACTGAAGGGCGACCGCCAGACCGCCATCCAGTTCATGGACTCTCTGAAGATGATTGCCATCGTGACCCACGTGGCCGATGCCCGTACCTGCGTACTGCATCCCGCCAGCCACACCCACCGCCAGCTTAGCGACGAGCAACTGCGCGAGGCCGGTGTCGCTCCAGACCTCATCCGCCTCAGTGTGGGTATTGAGGACGTCGACGACATCTTGGCAGATATCCGTCAGGCTCTTGACAAAATTTAAGGTGTCCAGCGGTTCTACCTCAGGATATTACTATGAACATACTTCTGATGATGCTCCGCGCTCCGCGCCCCAGTCGCCAGAACGACATGCGGGCCGTAGCCATGCCCCGCTGGATCAAGAAAGGATACGACGGGCTGACATTCTTCGGACACATCATCACACATACTAAAGAAGAAGCCGAGGCGTTTAACGAACGCTTCGGCTCCTTTAAGAACCACGAAATGATTCACCTCTACCAAGCTCGTGCCTGCCACGATTCGTGGATTCTGTTCTATCTGCGCTACACTTGGTATTGGCTCACGGCCTCTCACTATCGCAAGCACTTGAAGAATGCTGGCTATCAGCTTAATCCCTTCGAGATGGAAGCCTATGCCAATATGTACAATCTCCACTACCTTAACGACAAAAAAAACGGCACCAACGAGTGGCGCCGCTATGCTCGAATGTCATTAAAAGAACGCTTGCAAATTTACTTATCACGGAAGCGTTCTGCCTGACTACGAATCAGTTCTTCATCATCGAAGTAATTTATCTGCATGGCCTTGCGAACCTCATCCATAGTCTGGGCTGCAGTCTCACGCGCCTTCTCAGTACCTTTCTTTAATATATTATAGATTTCGGGGATGTCTTGTTCGAACTCGTGACGGCGCTGGCGCATGGGCTCCAAGAACTCGTTCAGTATCTGATTCAAGAACTTCTTGCACTTCATGTCGCCCAATCCACCACGACGGTAGTGATCCTTCAATTCATCCAAATTCTGATATTCGGGCCAGTACTGGGCAAAATGCTCAGGACGTGAGAAGGCATCCAGATAAGTGAATACAGCATTGCCCTCCACGTGACCAGGGTCGTTCAGATTAATATGCTCAGGATCTGTGTACATCGAGCGCACCTTCTGCCATACAGTGTCGGCATCATCTGAAAGATAGATGCAGTTGCCCAGCGACTTAGACATTTTCTCCTTGCCATCAGTACCAGGCAGACGACGTGCCGTTGCGTTCTCGGGCAGCATGATGTTAGGTTCCACCAATACGGGAGCGTAAATCTGGTTGAAGCGACGAACCAGTTCGCGGGTTACTTCGAGCATCGGCTCTTGGTCTTCACCGGCAGGAACGGTGGTAGACTTGAATAGCGTGATGTCGGCAGCCTGAGACACAGGATAGCAGAAGAAACCCAAAGGAATGCTCTCACCCTCGAAACCACGCATCTTTACCTCAGTCTTCACCGTTGGATTGCGTTGCACACGACTGACACTGACAAGATTCATCAGATAAGTCGTTAACTCAGCCAGTTCTGTAATCTGGCTTTGGATAAACAGTGTGCACTTCTCAGGGTCCAATCCTGCTGCTAGATAGTCAAGAGCCACCTCAATGATATTCTGGCGAATCTTCTCAGGATTGTCAGCATTATCTGTCAGTGCCTGAACGTCGGCCATAAACACAAACATCTTCTCATAGTCGCCAGCATTCTGCAATTCCACACGACGACGCAGCGAACCAATGTAATGTCCAAGATGCAATTTGCCTGTTGGACGGTCGCCAGTAAGTATAATCTTTCCCATTTTTCTATATCATTATTTAATTTGGCTGCAAAGGTAAGAAAAATATTGCAAACTTTACCATAATTTCTTCGCAAAAGTTCGCAAAGTGCATTTTGCACACTTTTGCAAACGTTTTTTCTTGGTAATAACACAATTATTTCCTACCTTTGCAACACAAACGTTAAACGAAATACAAAAATGATTCTGACAGACCGCGAGATTTTTCTGCTAATCATCTGCACCGTGTTCTACATCACCTTATTTATATTAGTGATTCAGAACAACCGCCGCAAGATCCAGTTGCTTCAGAGCCGACTGGACAATATCCATGCGATGCAGAAGATGGCAGTCATCGAACAACGCTCACAAGACACCAAGACGATATACAACTCTGACATCTATCTGCGCATCAAGAAATACATGAACGAAGGACGGAGCATGACGGAAAGCGACTGGGCTGAACTGTCGGAAGCCGTCAATAATGTATACACAGGTTTTACTGAGAAGCTTTATAGCCTTCATAATATGAGCGATCAAGACTATCACGTCAGCCTGCTCATCAAAATACGGCTTCAGCCCAAGGATATCGCAACCTTGACAGCCCACTCGAAAGAGAGTGTGGCATCCACCCGTAGCCGTCTCTATCAAAAAGTATTCGGCAAGAAAGGCTCAACACGCGATTGGGACGACTTCGTACTCTCAATATAATAATATGAATTTAAAAATTGTTTTTCTCTAAATCGGTAAACAACTATGATTGAGTATTTTTCATCAAACATGTGGCAGATATGGGGCATTATAGCTATTGTCTGTCTGATTCTTGAACTCACGTCGGGTGATTTCTTTATCATTTGCTTCTCCATCGGAGGTGTTTTTACTGTCATAGCAGCCGCATTGGGACTCAACATCTACTGGCAGTTGTTCATCTTCGCTATGTTCTCACTGCTCAGCATCTTCTTCGTGCGACCAGTGGCATTGCGTTGGCTTCACAAGAACGAGCCCAACAAGCCGAGCAATGCCGATGCACTTTTAGGACGCACCGGCCGTGTGACTGAGGCCATCAAGGCCAATGTGCCAGGCTATGTAAAGATTGACGGCGATATGTGGAAAGCAATATGCGCTGACGATATCCCCGTAGGCACCACCGTTCGCGTCATTGGTCGCGAAAGCACCATCATCACAGTTGAAGCCCTCTAAACTTCTCTGAATTCCAAGCAAGACATTTCAAACATTAAACAATCATTAAATTTTAATTTTTAATTATGAACACTTTAACAATTGTACTGATCGTTATCATCCTTCTGGTAATTGTACTGGCAAAGAAGACACTGGTGATTATTCCCCAGTCAGAGACAAAAATCATCGAACGTTTAGGTCGTTACTATTCGACGTTGAACCCTGGTATCAACATTATCATTCCCTTTATCGACCGAGCCAAGGACATCGTCGTACTCAGTCGAGGACGCTATGCCTACTCGAACAGCATTGACCTGCGCGAACAGGTGTACGACTTCCCATCGCAAAACGTGATTACAAAGGATAATATCCAAATGGAAATCAACGCCCTGCTCTATTTCCAGATTGTCGATCCCTTCAAGGCTGTCTATGAAATATCGAACCTGCCCAACGCTATCGAGAAACTGACGCAGACCACACTGCGTAACATCATTGGTGAGCTGGAACTCGATGAGACGCTGACCTCGCGCGACACCATCAACACCAAGTTGCGCGCAGTGCTGGACGACGCTACCGACAAGTGGGGTGTCAAGGTGAACCGCGTAGAACTTCAAGACATCGTGCCCCCAGCAACCGTGCTGAATGCGATGGAGAAGCAGATGCAGGCTGAGCGTAACAAGCGTGCGCAGATTCTGACCTCCGAGGGTGAGAAAGCTGCTGAGATTCTGGCTTCTGAGGGTGAAAAGACCGCTATCATTAACCGTGCTGATGCCCAGAAACAGCAGGCTATCCTACACGCTGAAGGTGAGGCTATGGCTCGCATCCGTAAGGCTGAGGCAGAAGCCAAAGCTATCGAACTCATTACCGAAGCCGTTGGCAAAAGCACCAATCCAGCCAACTACCTCTTGGCTCAGAAGTACATCCAAATGCTGCAAGAGCTGGCTACTGGTGACAAGACAAAGACCGTCTACCTGCCTTACGAGGCTACGAACCTCATGGGCTCTATCGGTGGCATCAAGGACCTATTCAAGTCTGAGTAAGACAAGAAGGGAACAGGGAGAAAGAACGTAGCAAACAGGGGTAAAGCGCCAAGGAAACAGGGTGAGACCCCGTACCTTACAAGAAAGTAGCGGGCGGAGAAAATATTCATACCGCCCGCTACGTTATTTCATAGCGGGCGGCAAAAATCATTGTAGCGTTCGCTACGTACCTATTTTTATGCTGTAGAAGTAGTATTCAAGTGAATAACTTCATCGCACAATTCGCCAACAAGCGTGCGATGAGTGATGAGCAGGAAGGTGCGGTCGGGATAGACAGCAAACAAACGTTCGAAGAGATCGCGCTCGGTGGATTCATCGAGCGCGCTACTTATTTCATCAAGCAGCAGAATGGTGCCAGGACGCAACAAGCCTCGAGCAATGGCGATGCGTTGCGATTGCCCTTCGCTAAGGCCACTACCTCGTTCGCCTAACTCGGTATTGAGCCCGTCAGGCAATTCCTGAACGAAGTCGGCACAGGCAGTATGCAAAACATTGATGAGTTCCTGATCGGTAGCTTCGGGCTTTGCCAATTGTAGGTTATAACGAATGGTGCCACTCATAAGTGTGTTACCTTGAGGCACAAAACAGGGGATACCACTCATCTCGATATGTCCACTTGTAGGCTGTACAAAGCCTAAAAGTAGGCGGAAAAGCGTGGTCTTACCAATACCCGTTTCACCCATAATAGCAGTCCTCGAACCCGGTTTAAAGTCGTGGGTAAAGTGCTCCAAAACCATGCGGTCGCCTTTGGCGTAGCGGAAGGAAACGTCTTCAAAGCGAATACTCCCAAAGGGACAATCCCCCTGTGAGGCGTTTGTTGAACGAAGACCATCCTCTTGTGAGTTCTCCAGTTCATTGAGACGATCAATACTTGCGGTGCAATGAATGACACCTGGCACCATATTGAGCAACTGCAGAATGGGGTGCTGAATCATGCCAACGAGTTGCAGGAACGAGGTCATGACACCAAAGGTGATTGTTCCATTGCGCAAACCGATGCCCCCCCATACGAAAGCTAACAAATAGCCCAAGCTAAAAGCGCAACCGATAATGAGACGAGTAATAACGGTGAAACGCATACGACGCATGACATTGCCACGCAGGCGTTGCTGCATAGAATCGAGACGCCCCGTTACCCATTGCTCGCTACCCAACGAGCGCAATACGGCATTATACTCCATTCCTTCTTGAACCTGCATTTGTATCTGGCTTTCATTCTGGCGTATATCGAGTGTCATCTGTCGCAATTTGCGTGCAATGAGTTTGCCAAAGACAAGAGCCATTGGCGTCAGTAAAAGCAATGCCCAAGCCAAGCGTTCGTCGAACCAACGCATAAGCAGGAAAGCGCCACAAAGCTGAATCATGGTAATTGCCATCTGTGGCAGGGTGTCCGTAGTGATGGTACTAACGGTTTCGATATCCTTTGACATACGTGACGTCACATCACCAGAATGTAGCTCCTGTTCAGTAAACAGCTGACGACGAAACAGACCGCTAAAGATGCGCAGACGCAACGTATTAACTTGGCGGATGTTAGCAGTCGTGGTGAGCCAGAAGCCCACCTGACGTAGCACAACACCTGTAGCGACAGTAACTACTAACAACAGAATCATGTGGAGAATGTCATCGGTAGTACCTGTACGTATGGTCTCGTCAATGAAGCGACGACTAAGCCATACCATCATCAGGCCAAGAGCGACCTGCACGATGCCTACAACGATACGCACCAGAGAATTCCAACGGATGCCACGTGAATTAAGCCAAAGCCACGCGATGTATTTCATTATAAACAGACCACGAATTTCACGTCTTAAACGTATTTATTCCAAAACACCAACTTTCTGCCATTCAGCAATGATGTTCGACACATCCTGACGGGCTTGTTCATCGCAGACATCGTATTCCTCACAAATCTTTGATGTCAGATTGTCAATTGTAAAATCACCTAAAGCAACAGCTTGTTGCCACAACCATGCAGCTGTTTCGTTGAGAGCCAGCAGCTTACCAAAATTGATAGCCTCAAGGCCCTCGCCAACGATCACATTCTCACCGCACACTTGGCGCAGTACAAATCCTTTTTTTATCTTCATAGTTTTACCTTATTAATTCTTCTATATATACCTAAAATATATCTTCTCAGCGGATGGAGGAATTTCCAAAAACGGACGCCTCGCATACGCCATTTACTATACAAATTATGTTTGCGTCCCTTGCTGTCGACAACATACGTGGCCAACGCACGTACATCGCTGAGCTGACAGTGCTCCCTACCCACCAGATTGCCATCGCCCATCAGCGTAATGGCAGTGCCATCAATCTGCATAATGCGATGAACAACATAATGATTGCCATCAACCCACGCCAAAACAACATGCCCAACCCGAAGCGCTTCGGGTTTCTGAAGGATGACGCTCTCCTTTCCACCAATGATGAAGGGGAGCATGCTCTGTCCGTTAACGGGTAACGTAACACAGACACCCTCACTCACCAGCCGACTGGCCTCTTCAATTATCAAGCGGTCGTTCATATAGCAATGGTTTTATGACAGAGTTGGGCAGCAGATTCGTCGGGCAGACACTCCAAATGCCAAATTGGCACGTTCATAGCCAACGTATTCTCCGTCTGATGTAATCCGTCTGCGATACGCTCATCCCATCGCTTACCACTAATGCTGGGTACAAGGGCTGCATAGGCTTGAAGACCTTTTAGACAATGAATCCTATTATATGGGGCTTGACTTAACAGTACAATACCACCTAAGGGATAGCTCAGGTTGCGATAACAAGGCGTTTTACCACTCCAAGGCGTACCGTACACGATAGCACTCCCGTCATCGGAAATGCGTACCACAGGATTGTCGTCGTTCAACAACTCAGTGCCATCTATGTATTTCAACCATAAGCTAGAGTGTGTGCTTTTACCCGTACCACTAACACCCAGAAACATATAAGCTCTATCGACAGAAATAACCGTAGAAGCATGGAAGAGAGCAACACCCTGACTGGCTGTCGAGAGTGCAAAGAGTATCATCAACGCATTGTCAATGGCCAATTTACGATAGCACCCCGTAACCACGAGTTCTGCATTATGATAGTCGTTATGGCACTTTAGCCAGCCAGCCGTTTCATGAGCCCAAATGAACTCGAATACCGGCTGTCCAGCAACATCCTTGCCACAGATAATCTCCTGACCTTCATCATCTTGGCGCAACTCTTCCGTATACGCAATGGCATTACCTTCGCTAACCACGAGTTGGAAAACAGCAGAACTCGCAACACCTCCAAGAACATGATATGGAACGTAGTTCTTCATTAACCCAAAGTCTTCTTTATCGGCAGTCACCGTAAACAGGACATCAGCTACTTTATAGTATTTTGTATTCATTTGACTGCAAAGGTACAAAGAAACATGTGAAATACAAAATAAAAGCCTATAAAAAGTTGTGAGATTGAAAATAAAATTGTACCTTTGCAGACATAATTAATATTTTAATAATTTAAAGATATGAAGATTTCTCACATTGAGCATCTGGGCATTGCCGTCCAGAGCATTGAAGAGAGCCTGCCGTTCTTTACTGACGTGCTGGGCTTGGAGTGTTATGCAACAGAAGTGGTAGAAGACCAGAAAGTGAAGACTGCCTTTCTGAAGTGTGGCGAAGTTAAGTTGGAACTTCTGGAGCCCACATCACCTGAGAGCACCATTCAGAAGTGGCTCGACAAGGGTAACAAGGGTGTTCATCATGTAGCTTTCTGCATTGAGGATGGTGTTGCCAATGCACTGGCTGAGGTCAGCGAAAAGGGCGTCCGTCTGATTGACCAGGCTCCTCGCAAGGGCGCTGAAGGACTGAACATCGCTTTCCTGCATCCGAAATCTACAGCAGGTGTCTTAACCGAACTTTGTGAACATTAATTATAGGAAAAGAAATACTATTATGTCAAAGCAATTAGAAAAGATCAAACAACTCATCGAGAAGCGTGAACAAGCTCGTCTCGGTGGTGGTGAGAAAGCCATTCAGAAACAGCACGACAAAGGGAAATATACTGCCCGCGAACGTGTAGAGATGTTGCTCGACAAGGGCTCGTTCGAAGAATACGACATGTTCAAGGAACACCGCTGCCACAACTTCGGTATGGAGAAGAAGCAGTTCTTGGGCGATGGTGTCGTAGCTGGTTCTGGTACCATCGACGGTCGTTTGGTATTCATCTTTGCACAGGACTTCACCGTACATGCCGGTTCACTCTCTGAGACCATGAGCCAGAAGATTTGTAAGGTCATGGATATGGCCATGAAGATGGGAGCTCCAGTCATCGGCATCAACGATTCGGGTGGTGCTCGTATTCAGGAGGGTATCAACGCGCTGGCTGGTTACGCAGAAATCTTCGAGCGTAACATTCTGGCTTCAGGTGTTATTCCTCAGATTTCCGGTATCTTCGGTCCTTGTGCCGGTGGCGCTGTGTATAGCCCTGCCCTCACCGACTTCACCCTGATGATGGAAGGTACCTCATATATGTTCCTGACTGGTCCAAAGGTGGTTAAGACTGTGACTGGTGAGGACATTGACCAGGAGCATCTGGGTGGTGCATCAGTACACGCATCTAAGTCGGGTGTAACCCACTTCACCGCTAAGACAGAAGAAGAGGCTGTTGAGATGCTGAAGACGCTGCTGTCTTATATTCCTTCTAATAATATGGAGTTGGCTCCTCGCAAGAAGTGCGACGACCCCATCGACCGTCTGGAAGATAGTCTGAACGAGATTATCCCTGAGAACCCCAATGAGGCTTATGATATGTACAAGGTCATCTCGGCTATTACCGACGACCACGAGTTCTTCGAGGTACAGCCCAAGTTCGCCAAGAACATCATCGTTGGCTTTGCCCGCTTCAACGGTCAGAGCGTGGGTATCGTAGCTAACCAGCCTTCTTGCTACGCTGGTGTGCTCGACGTAAATGCTTCTCGTAAGGGTGCTCGTTTCGTACGTTTCTGCGACGCCTTCAATATTCCTATCGTGTCACTCGTAGACGTACCAGGATTCCTGCCCGGTACTGGTCAGGAGTACAATGCAGTCATTCTGCACGGTGCCCAGCTGCTCTATGCTTACGGCGAGGCTACTGTTCCCAAGATCACCGTCACCCTGCGTAAGTCATACGGTGGTTCTCACATCGTGATGGGTTCTAAGCAGCTGCATACTGACTTGAACTATGCATGGCCTTCAGCTGAAATTGCAGTCATGGGTGCATCTGGTGCCGCTGCTGTGCTGTATGCCAAGGAAGCAAAGGCTAAGAAGGAAGCCGGCGAGGACGTAAAGGCCTTTATTGCTGAGAAGGAAGAGGAGTACAACGAACTCTTCGCCAATCCTTATCAGGCTGCTAAGTATGGCTATATTGACGATGTCATTGAACCGCGCAACACTCGTTTCCGCATCTGTCGTGCACTGGCTCAGCTCGCTACTAAGCGTGATGCTCTGCCTGCCAAGAAGCATGGTAACATACCTATGTAAATGAAAATTGAGAATTCGCAATTATGAAGAACGAAGTGTATGCAGCCATTGCTATGGCACTTTATGAGTTCAAGGGCAACAATGTTCATGACAAGGAGCCCGGCATCATTACGATTGCCGAGAAACAAACTCAGTGGAATGGCTATGCCCTGACAATGACAGAACACCCTTAAAAAAGTAAAAAGGTAAAAGATGAAGAAAGAATATAAATACACCATCAATGGCAATGAGTATGAAGTTGCCATTGGTGAGATTGTAGAAAATGAAGCTGTTGTCACCGTGAATGGTGAGGAATATAAGGTCGCATGGGAACCCGAAACTGAGCCAGAGAAGAAGGTGGTAGTTCGTCCCGCAGCAGCTCAAGCAAGTCAGAATAGTGAGGACAGTGAAGCTACCTCTGCCAATGTCAATACCAACAATGCCGTTAAAGCTCCTCTGCCTGGTGTTATCACATCTATTAACGTGAATGTAGGTGATGATGTAAAGGCTGGTGACACCCTGCTCGTATTGGAAGCCATGAAGATGGCTAACAACATTGAGGCCGAGAAGGATGGCAAGGTTACAGCCATCTGCGTAAAGCCAGGACAGAGCGTCATGGAAGATGACGCACTGGTAGTAGTAGAATAATTGATAATTGTACTAAAAAAAGAGGTCCACCGAATATGATGAACCTCTTTTTTTTTATGCTTCTTGTACTTCATGAACGACTACTTTTACTTTAGCAATACGGCGTTCTTCTATCTCAAGAATTTCGAAAGTAAAGTGCTTGAAGTCAATCTTCTCATGCAGTTTTGGGAAATCTCCCTTCAACTCTAACAACAGACCAGCCAATGTATCGGCATCACCCTCGACATCTTCAAAGATGGTGTCGTCGAGTTTCAATATCTTGTAAAAGTCGCTAAGCAACGTCTTACCCTCAAAGATAAATGTATTGGAATTGATGCGAACGTAACTCTTCTCGTCCTCGTCATACTCGTCATTGATTTCTCCTACTATTTCCTCTAAAATATCCTCAAGGGTCACAATGCCACTGGTACCTCCAAACTCGTCGACGACAATGGCAATATGCACCTTATTCTCCTGAAACTCACGAAGGAGATCATCAATTTTCTTCGTCTCTGGAACGAAATACGGCGGACGTATCAACGACTGCCAACGGAAATTGTCACCTTTATTAAGATGCGGCAAAAGGTCCTTAATATATAGAATACCACGAATGTTATCGCTGTTATCCTGATAGACGGGAATACGAGAGTAGTTGTTCTCGACAATGCATTTGATAACCTCAGGAAATGGCACTTTAAAATCCAAGTCTATAACATCCTGACGTGAGGTCATAATTTCTTTGGCCGTTTCATCGCCAAACCGGACTATGCCTTCCAGCATGCGTTGTTCTTCTTTGATATCTTCCTTGTCTGTCAGTTCTAAAGCCTGTTCCAAGTCGTCCACACTCAGCAGATGGTTCTCTTTCTGAACCACTTTCTCAGCCAACATACCCGTACGTAGCAACACATTAGCTATAGGCCAAAACAATCGACGACAGAACATAATACCACCAACAACATTACGACAAAAATGAAGCGGATTCTTAGCTGTATAAATCTTGGGCATTATTTCGCCAAAAAGCAACAGCAGGAAAGTCAGCAAAACTGTGATACAGAGGAACTGAAGCCAATATGCACTACCAAAGTCAACAACGTGTGCAAAAAAATAGTTGCACAACATGATAATAGTTACATTGACCAGGTTGTTGGTAATCAAAATTGTAGCCAAAGTACGCTCAGAATCGTTACGAAGCATCTTAATCTGAGCATCTGTCTCGTATTTCTCCTCATCGAGTTCGTTTAAATCAGAAGGTGACAACGAGAAGAAAGCAATTTCGGAGCCAGAAGCAAAACCAGAAACAAATAACAACAAACAAGCCAACACACCAGCCAAAGTGGCTCCCAGTGTTGGCGTCATTATTGTTACCTCAGAAAATATCTGTTCAAATATGTCTATGTCCATATGTATTATTCGGTAGGAACAGACTCGACGGCTTTAGGAGTTAGCATTTCCATATTGTCAGCCCAAATCTCAGTGACATAGCGTCGCTGTCCCTGTTTGTCGTCATATGTCGTGTATCGAATACGGCCTTCAATGTAGAGTTTGTCGCCTTTGTGTACATACTTTTCAACAATCTCAGCCAATTTGCGCCACAATAAGACAGTATGCCAATCAGTGCGATCAGGAACCTGAGTACCATTCTGAAGGGTATAACCACGTTCTGTTGTTGCCAAACGCAAACGAGCTACAGCAACATCCTTTTCAACATAACGAATCTCAGGTTCTGCACCAACATTGCCTATTAGCATTACTTTATTCATCGTCTATGCCTCCTTGCATTCGCCAAGATATGTAAACTTGAAATTCTTACCCTTAGAAGATGGGAATTGGCTACGACTGTCTACACGCTGACTCAGATGATCCACAATACGATTATAACAGTCCTGACCTGAATAGGCCTTACAACGAGCTACGAAACGAGTGTCACGATACTGGAACTTACCCGTACCTGGCATCAAGGTTACACGCTTGAAGTCTAATATACCCTCATACCAACCATAGCGTTCCTCGTTGAGACGGACAACAGCTGGAGCAGCAGCTTTGGGTATATTGACATCGGTGCGCACAGCACGTTTTTCCTTGAAATCCTGCATAGTGGCGGCCTCTGTTTTAATAATAATGAAGTAAACTCGTGGACGTATTTTATAACGCTTGGGATAGGCCACATCGCTGGCTACATAGTCGCGAATATCAGCCTCAAGCATATGATTCATTCCTATCTCATCAATTTCAGACAAGAATGCAATAGCTTCATCTGCAGAGTTGACAAGAATCTCCTTGTCAAAATAACGTAAATATAAATTCATCGAATTAGATTGTTTTCCTGTTGTATATAAAAGAGCGGAAAACGGGACTCGGACCCGCGACCCCAACCTTGGCAAGGTTGTGCTCTACCAACTGAGCTATTTCCGCAAAATATAAGTTCGAAATCTTAATGTGAAGAGGAGGAGACTCGAACTCCCACGTCGCAATTGACACTACCCCCTCAAAGTAGCGCGTCTACCAATTCCGCCACCTCTCCAACACGATTTAACGTGTGAATAAAAAAGAGTGCCCAGAAC
>JAEEGG010004688.1_pt1 | contig 32982 bp, 25 predicted proteins | sample 9134161 | NCBI WGS metagenome assembly JAEEGG01 (sample SAMN16246543, study PRJNA631951) | gut metagenome | biome: gut microbiome; feature: rumen; material: CR-attached | host: Bos | place: Iran: Karaj | collected 2018-10 | reverse complement strand
AACGACATTGACCGCATACTACTGGATGACGAGGATTTTGGCAAACAGTTGAATAACCACAGTCCATTGCACGACGAAATGCTGGCTGGTAATATCTCTGGCATTGCAGACGAACAAGAGCGTGCTGCAGCGGTATGTCGTCTTGTATTCAATAAAGTCAAATGGGACGGAAAATACGATTTATGGCCTCAAGACACCCATAAAACAGTCCAGCAGGGTCAAGGTAGCAATGCTGATATCAATATGTTGCTTATACAGTCGTTACATGATGTTGGTCTGAACGCTGTCCCTGTATTGTTGCGCCAACGCGACAAAGGACTGATGCCATACAACTTCCCGTCGCTCCAAAAGTTGACAACATTTGTTGTAGGTATTCAACTGGCTAATAACACAAACGTATATGTGGATGCGTCGTCGGCAGGAGGATATTTGAACGTACTACCTGAAAATCTGCTAGTAGAACGGGCACACCTTTTAACAATGGGAAAATCTGGTTCATCCGTAAATTTACAAAAAACCGTACGTTCGCAGACAATGACTATTGTCAATGCCACATTAGCTAATGATGGTACCATGAGTGGTACGCAGACTACACAGTATCGCGGATTATCAGCTCAGCACTACCGGCAGAAGACTGGCAAGACCGATGAGTTCGCCATGGAGGCAACAGAAGAGGAGAAGTTCACTATAAAGGGTGACGTAAACCACGACACAATCCATATCGTTCCTTTCTATATGCCACCTCTTGCCAAGAACTGTTTCACAAGCGACAAGCGACTGATGCCTGTGGAATTCCCATCGGAGATGTCGCAACAAGTAGTGGTTAACATTACGCTGCCCGAAGGCTATACTCTTGCAGAGATACCTCAGCAAGTTGCTGCATCAACACCCGACAAGAGCATTAGCGGTATATATTTCGTCTCCCAGACAGACAACAAGGTTCAGATAGACTTCCAATTTAAAATAAATAAGGTTTTGCACCAAGTGGAAAACTATGATAAGCTACGAGGCATTTTCGATTTGTTCCACAAATGCTCTACCCAATCTATAGCCATCAAGAAATTATAATATGAAGATACTAATTACAGGAGCCAGCGGTTTTATTGGTTCTTTCATTGTGGAAGAAGCACTCAAACGGGGCTTTGAGACATGGGCTGCAGTACGCAAGTCGAGTTCAAGGGATTTTCTGCAAGATGAACATATCCGTTTCATCGAGTTAAACCTCTCGTCGGAAAAGCAATTGAAGGAGCAGTTGAAGGATTTGCAGTTCGACTACGTGGTGCACGCTGCGGGTGTGACCAAATGCCTTCATAAGGAGGATTTCTTCCGCATCAACACAGAAGGGACGAAAAATCTGGTGCGTGCCCTGATTGACCTAAAAATGCCTTTGAAGCGGTTTGTCTATATCAGTTCGCTCAGCATCATGGGTGCTATCCGTGAAGAACAGCCCTATCGCGAGATTCGTGAAGACGACAAGCCTCAACCGAATACAGCCTACGGTAAAAGCAAACTGGCTGCAGAAGAGTATCTCTCAACGCTCAACACTCAACACTCAACCTTTCCCTACATCATCCTTCGCCCTACAGGAGTCTATGGTCCCCGGGAGCGCGACTACTTTATGATGGCAAAGAGTATTCAGGCACACACCGATTTTGCTGTAGGTTTTCAACAGCAAGACATTACTTTTGTCTATGTCACTGATGTGGTACAGGCCATCTTCCTGGCTTTGGAGAAAGGCGAGACGGGACGTAAGTATTTTCTCTCGGACGGAGAGGTTTATCAATCATCTACGTTCAGCGATCTGATACGTAAAGAATTGGACAACCCATGGTGGATACGCATCACAGCCCCCCTGTGGCTGTTGCGCATCATCACGTTCTGCGGTGAGTGCATCGGCCATATGACTGGCAAAGTGACAGCCCTGAACAACGACAAATATCACATCATGAAACAGCGTAACTGGCGTTGCGACATCCGACCTGCACAACAGGAATTAGGATTTGAACCACAGGTAAAACTGGAGGAAGGTGTTCGCAGAAGCATAGCATGGTATAAAAAGAACAAATGGCTATGACACATTCCGTACTATCGAAAGGCATCTGGCCTGTTGAGCGGGTTATTCTTGTATACATTGCCTTCACCTTCCTGCTGATGTTCTGTTGGTGGAACAGTCTGGTTGATCCTCTCCTGTTATTTCTGACTCGCGGCAAGGCACTTCTGCTGATGGCTGTCATGTGGGCCGTCTATCGTTGGCACCCTTGTCGACTCACCCATCTGCTACGCGTTTCTGGACTAATGTTGACACTTTCGTGGTTTTATCCCGATACCTACGAGATAAACCGCATGTTGCCCAATCTCGACCACATCTTTGCCGGAATAGAACAGCTGCTCTTCAACTGTCAGCCCTCCCTACTCTTTTCACAGTATTGCCCCTGGGGATGGTTGTCCGAGCTCATGTGTCTGGGCTATGTCAGTTATTTCCCTCTGATGGCTGTCATATTGCTCTATTATTTCTTCCGACGCTACCAGGAGTTCCACATGGCCTCCTATGTGCTTATCAGTTCTTTCTTCATCTACTATACCATCTTCGTCATTCTGCCAGTTACAGGACCACAGTTCTACTATCTGGCAGCAGGCACCGACAAGATTGCTGCAGGCATATTCCCCAATTTAACCGACTATTTTCTGACACATAGCGACCGTATGGCAGCCCCGGGATGGAGCGACGGCTTCTTCTATCATCTGCTGGAAATCACACACGATGCAGGTGAGCGCCCCACAGCAGCTTTCCCTAGCAGTCACGTAGGTGTCACCACCGTCATGATACTTCTTGCCTGCCACACACGTAGCAAGAAACTCATTTTCGCCATGTTGCCGTTCTATATACTTATGTGTTTTGCAACGGTTTACATCTTTGCCCATTATGCTATTGATGTTATTGCCGGTTTCATCACTGGTTTCATCATCTACAAGGTACTTCGCCACAGGACAAAAAAAATGGAACTCCGCTGAGTTCCTAATCTTTGTTAACCTTAAATCTAATACTATGAAAAACACATTGCAAAGATACAAACTTTTTGATAATCTGATAGTTCCAACGCTAAAATTTTTTGTGTGCCCACACACTTTCTTGACATAAATCAAGCAAGAATGATTAATTTCATCTAAAATATTTGGTCGTTTGAGAATAAATTCATACCTTTGCATGCGATAACGGTACACGATAGCATTATGGGGATTTCGACATCATAGCGTCGGAATTCTTTATTTTTTGCACGTGACAGAGAATTAAGAATTGAAAATTGTAAAATTGTAAATAATATGGCTTACATGTCACAAGAGGGCTACGATAAGTTGGTAGCCGAATTACAGCGATTGGAAAGCGTGGAGCGCCCTAAGGCCTCAGCTGCCATTGCAGAGGCTCGCGAAAAAGGCGACCTGAGTGAGAACAGTGAGTATGATGCAGCCAAAGAGGCACAGGCTCACTTGGAAGACAAAATTAACCGTCTGAAGGTGACCATCACCGAGGCTAAGGTGGTTGACACCTCTCGACTGAGCACCGAATCTGTGCAGATTCTGACCAAGGTAGAGATGACCAACCTCACCACGAAAAGCAAGATGTCATACACCATCGTCAGCGAAAACGAAGCCGACCTGCGTGCTGGCAAGATATCCATCAAGACGCCAATCGCTCAGGGACTGTTGGGCAAGAAGGTGGGCGACGAAGTGGAGATCACCATTCCACGCGGCACCATCAAACTCCGTATCGACAATATTTCCATTGCTTAAACTTCAAACACTATGGATATTTTCTCAAAAATAGCAGCAGGCGAGATTCCCAGTTACAAATGTGCAGAGAACGAAGAGTTCTATGCTTTCTTGGATATCAACCCATTGGTGAAGGGACACACACTGGTGATTCCCCGTCGTGAAGTAGATTATTTCTTTGATATGGACGATGCCGAACTGGCACGCTACCAGCAGTTTGCCAAACGCGTAGCCATTGCCATCAAGAAGGCCTTCCCATGTCGCAAGGTAGCTCAGGTGGTGTTAGGACTTGAGGTAGCTCATGCGCACATCCACCTTATCCCCATGCAGAACGAGGCAGATGCTGATTTCCGTCGTGAGAAGCTGAAACTCTCCGAAGAGGAATTCAAGGAAATTGCCGATAAAATACAAAAAGCGTTTGAATAATCTCAAACGCTTTTTTAATTCTCAATTCTCAATTCTCAATTCTCAATTAAATAAAATCGTCCCCATACTTAATCTGCACCTCGTTCACATATTTACGAACAAGCGCTGACGAGTCGCCCTTCTTACAAATCAGCAGCACATTGCCGTTTTCTGCCACAATATAACCATCGAGCCCGTTAATCACACCCAACCTGCCCTTCGGCAGTTTAATGACATTGTTGTGCGAATCCTCAATCATCACCTCAGAGTCGATAATCACATTATCGCCCTCACCACGACTCATACACTCGTATATAGCATGCCACGTGCCCAAGTCGGCCCAGCCGAAGTCACAACGCAACACGCACACGTTCTCATAGTGCTCCAGCACACCTTGGTCAATTGACACATTGGGATATGACGGATAAGTCTCGTTGACGAAGGCCATCTCCTGTTCAATATTAAAGTCGGCAGGCATACTGTCGAAACGACGTATCACCTCAGGGAACAAATGATGGAAACACTCGTTCAGATGATGTGAATTGGCAAGAATAAGACCGGTGTTCCAGAGGAACTCGCCACTGTCCATAAACATTGTGGCAAAATCGCGCTCAGGTTTCTCTGTAAACGACTGCACCGTAAACACGTCGGGCAAATCGGTGGCGTCGCCCATTTGAATGTAACCATAGCCAGGCTCGGGACGCGTTGGTGTGACGCCCATTGTCAACAGGAAATTGTTGTGCTCCACAAACTCAAGTCCCTCTTCAATATTGCGATAGAAAGCCTCCTCGTTGAGCACAAACAGGTCGCTTGGCATAATCACCACATTCGCATTAGGACTGCGCCTGCAGATACGCATGTTTGCCCAAGCCACACTTGGCGCCGTACCACGATTCACGGGTTCAATCATCAAATTCTCCTCTGCCACCTCAGGCAACTGCTTCCTGACAATAGGTGCATATTCCTTATTCGTACATACAAACACATTCTTCGGAGGCAGAAAGTGAGTTGCACGATCGTAAGTCTGCTGGAGTTGAGTTCGCCCCACTCCAAAGAAATCAATAAACTGTTTAGGATACTCATCCCGGCTACATGGCCAAAGGCGTCTTCCTCGTCCGCCAGCCAGAATGACGCAATAGTAGTTTTCGCTAATTTTCATAAGGATTAGATAATGTTCTTAATGATGCTACGAAGATACAAAAAAAACACATATCTACCAAGTAAATGACAGAAAATTAAGGAAAAAATGAAAATTTTCACGTTACGAGTATTGTTTCTCAATTATTATTCGTATCTTTGCACCCGCAATTCAAAATTTTTGAGCCCAGATGGCGGAATCGGTAGACGCGCTGGTCTCAAACACCAGTGGGGCAACCCATCCCGGTTCGAGCCCGGGTCTGGGTACTAGGTTCAAAAATGAATGAGTGCTGCAGGAATCTTCTGCAGCACTTTTTTGTTTTATTTACCGAATAGTTCGTGATGCGTACCACTTAAAAGCTCCTATCCAATTTGACTCGAGACCCCCATTTTGGTTATTTAAAAACCACAGCAGGTAGAAATACGAGCCGTCATCTCGAGGGCTGCGAGCTAACGGATTGACAAAACGATGCGATACCTCCCTATTAGGTAAAAAAATACTTTACATTGCCAGGGCATATTAATTCTGGCAATTGTTCCCATTAAGGGGAAAAATTGTTAGCTTTAAGGGAAGATATTTTGCTGGCAGGCGAGGAAAAATATTTTGTACGCCTGCCAGCAAAAATGCCCTCCAATGGAATGGTTTTGGGCTTTATAAGAACAGCTATAGCACTCTCACGAAATATATTTACAGCTGCCATCCGTGAGGGAGGTTAATAGCTGATGGCGCGATTGATGACAAAGGCGGTGCGACGGGGATGCTTGCCCGTTTTGGAGTAAACGGTGACTTTGGTCCAGTTGCCTTGGGGGTCGTAGGTGTAGGCCATTGTAAAGGTTTCTGCCTCTGTCTGTTTGCGCCTTACCCATTTGCTGTTGCAGATCCACTGGGTCTTGACTGCCTTGCTGATGGCACCTTTCTCGTCGTAGGTCAACGTTACGACGTTTTCGTAGTACTCCTCAATGTCCATACCGTCAATCATAAAGTACTTGAAGGAAGTGAGGCGTCCTGCTGCGTCGTAGGTGATTGCAATTGGTTTGTTGTTGCCCTCCTGCAACTTGGTGAGCTGTCCGTTCTTATAGGTCAGTTGCATATTGGCATTGTTGAATGTTCCACCTGTCAGTGTGCCATTGGCGTCATAGGTGAAAATCCAGGGCTCGTTGTCACCGAATTTCTCCCAACTATTGCCTTTCTGCGTATAGGCCTTGTAAACTTCCTTGGCGGCTTGTCCCTGATTGTTTCTCACGATATCATGTACGTGTTTGACAAAATGGTGACCATCCATATTATCGGTTTCGGAAAACCATGTCCAGTTAGTGAGTTGTCCCTGGGCATTATACTGGTAGAGATACACATCGGGGCGGAAGGTGTTCTTGGGATTAATCTCGTCTTTTTTCAGTGCCACCACTTTGGCAATGTTGCCCTGGGCATTATAGTAAGTGGTATCGGTGAAATGAACACCAAATCCGCGTCCGGTATTGTCGGTGATGTTGGTGACAATCTTGGTGGGCGCACCTTTTAAGTTTCCTCGCTCCACATCGGTCTTCTGAGGTTCGAAGCGCCAATCGTAAGCCAAGAATCCTGAATTGGTAAAATAGTTCAGCAGGAAGTTGTTTGTTTCGAAATAAGTCACCTGTGCCTGGCACCCGATGCTCATCATAGCCATAAGGGCTAACAATTTGATTTTCTTCATAGTGATGTTTTTTTTGTTATTAGTTAATATGATTTGTTATATCGCCTGATTAATTCGGCAAAGAGCGGATTCTGCGAGAGTACGGCTACATTACCCGTCATCAGCAGTTGCTTGCGGGCTCGCGTCATAGCGACATTCAGCTTCCGGTCAATCACCTTGCCTTCTGACTCGAAGCAGTTGGCTGTAAGGAAATCGAGCTGATAGGGATGCTGAATGGTAAAGCTATAGATGATAACGTCGCGCTGACTGCCCTGATAGCGCTCCACAGTGTCAATGCTGATATCCATCAGGGCAGGAATGCCCAGAACTTCTATTTCGCGACGTATCATGGCTATCTGATTGCGGTAGGGCACTATGACGCCTACACTATGGGCGCTATCAAACCTGTCGGCACCATACTGCCGATAGAGGCGGCACAGCAGGCCGGCCACCATCTTGGCTTCAGAGGGATTCACTTTGTCTGAAGGGCTGGTTAAACCAGACGAAATGGTATCACTGGCAAGGAAGATGACCCTCTGCTGCTTCAGCAAATCGTCGAGGGCATCGGCTGAGGGCTGCTGATAGTCGAGTTGGGGCTCCTCCTGATGGGGCAACGGAACGGGCAACAGCTGCTCTTCTGCATAGAACATCTCGTTGGGGAAGGCTGCAATATCCGGGTGCATACGTCCCTGACGCTGAAGAATGGCAGTGAAGGCAGTGCGCCCTGCTTCGCGCTCCACACGGAGCAATCGCTCGAATAGTGACTGCCTACAACTGGAGAGTTCCGGTACATCGTCAGGTTGCTGCACGACAGCTGGCAGTTGCTTGTGGTCGCCCACGAGAATGAACTTGTCGATTTGGGGCGACGCCAACAATCCTATGACGTTAGGTTCGAGAATCTGTGAGGCCTCATCCACAATACAAAGCGAGAAATGCTTCAGTTGAAAGAGGAAGGGGCGCGACTGCATGGTGGAGGTGGTGCTGACGATGACGCTGGTCTGGATGATGCGTTCGCGGATTTCGTCCAATCGTGGGCGATTGTCGAAGCAATGGTCCATCAGATGGGCACTGTAGCGCGGATCGCACGAGGTTTCCGACCCCAGTCGCATATAATCAATACCTGCCTCTTCCAACATTCCACAGATTTCATCGACTGCACGGTTGGTGTAGGAGAGTAATAGGATAGCCTCCCCCCCCAGGCTCTCTCTTAATATGTATTTAAGCGCATGCGATGTTTTACCTGTGCCTGGAGGACCCTGCAGGAGGAAATAGTCTTGGGCCTGTTTGGCTTTCAGAAGGATATCATCGTAGAAGGGATGATAGGAACGGGAAAGACGGAGAGACGTGTCACATCGAGGTTCACGCTCACCCATCAACAAAGCTCTGCGCTCAGGCGAGGCAGCACAGAAAGCATGAAGCGAACGAATGGCAGAAGTCGTGCTGCGATCAGAGAAAGACGGCTCGATGGCATAGGTGGTGTCAGCAAAGACATCGGCATTCTGCTGTCCGTCGTTCAGCCGGACGGTGACCTCATGGTCGGTGAGTCGCTCAATGACACCTTTATATAATATAGAGGCACAAATGTCAGGCTGGTCTTTATAAGCATAGAGACACACCATATCGTTGCGTCGGAAATTGGGCAGGAAATCGTCGCCCATATCGGGTATCGAGAGTATGAGGCGGTCATAGCCGCTATAGTCGCTCGACTGCTCCTTATGGAGAATGCGCAAACCATAGAAAATGCTGCCTGTATCGCGCTTCTCGGCTAGAGGCATATTCCACAGATTAGCCACTGCCCCACCCTGTCCTTCCTGTACACCTATCTTCTGAGCCAGCTGCTCGCGATAGACGAAGGTGAGCATGCGTTCCACATAGTGACGCTCTGTCTCGCTGAGTGCCTTCAGCGGTGCCAGCAATTGCTCCGTCTGAGGACGGACGAAATGCTCGAAGAGCTTATTCTGCACGTTGCGCTCATTCAACGTATCGGCAGACAGTTGGGGCTCGATATGCGCAAATCCTTTATGGGCTATCTGTATCTCCTGTGCCACTATCTGATTGCGCAGACGGATAGCCTCGTGAAAAAGTTGCTGGTAATAGTTGACTATCAGCAGTCCTTGTTTGGCAGGATAGCGCGAGTAGAGCAAACGGATGTCCACCTTATCAGCAGGAAGATGGAAATTATAGCGAAAAATGCCGTAGTAGAGCAACAGCTGAACGTAGTGCGACTCGGAATAGGGTATGGGGGCTTTATGCTCCAATTGCCAGTTCTTACCCGATTTCTGCTCCACCAGCAGGTGCATATCCTGTGTCATCAAATCGACACGCCCCTGCAATCCCAAATGCTCACAAACGAATGAAGGCTCGAGCAAAACCTTTTCTCCCCTCTCTAAAGGAAAGGCTATGGGTAGGCGAGCTTTGCTCGGGAATGAGAGGTTGAGGGTGAGGCTTTCTACCGCCTCCTGGATATTCGCAACCTGGACGAGGGCATCAGCCTTGAACTGTTGGGGATTGAAATCCTTACAAGTGCAGAATTGCAGGGCCTGCTCGTAAAAAGAGTGGCGAATGGTGTCGTTGACCTGGAAGCGAGACTGGTTGATGATGTCGTCGAGTGCTACTCCTGCAAAGTTACCCAAGAGAATGGCCTGCGTATTGGCAGCAGGTTTCAGTCGCCCAAAGGTATAGGCTATGGGATGATGCCCATAGTCAGAGAAACAGGCTGCCAGAGACGAGATATCCAATAGGAAATCAGGCTCCACCACAATCAGCTGGGGCTGCAATGTCTGCCCCTCCCGATGACTGTCCAGCAAATTGAGCTGCATACCCTCCGTCAACAGTGTTCGCAGTGAGGCATCGTCCGTCTTGATGCACACCTCGCCGTCATCGGTTGTGGCATAGACATACTCGTCGTCCCACGTAGTGACCACACAACGCACATAACGCTGATTGACCCTCGGCGAAAGACTGGTGGGTGGAGGACTGGTGGGAATGCGAATTACCAATTCATGAGGAATGTCCTCGTTGAAAACGGAAGAGATGAATAGAGCCAAGGCTCGCACATCGTAACGCAGTTCCTGAGACGTAATGACACTATCGGAACCATTGGAATGGCGGCGCATAGTCTGAATGGCAATACGGTCGGCAATACCAATGCCTGCCCGTTTGCACAGATAATCCGTCTGTGCCATCAAGTTACCGAACCCCTGACCACTGCCTCGCAGTGCCTCGGCACAAGCCAGCACCAGCGTCTCGTGCATATAGCGCAGCAAAGCCATAGAAGGTTCCGCCTTCACTATTTCCACACACCGTTCAAAGAGTTCTTCCACTTTCATGCCCACAAATATACAAAAAGTAGCGCGCACTACCAAATTTTTTCTGGCAGGCGAGGAAGAAATTTCTGTTATTTTTTGTATTTTTGCAAACAGAAACCAAAAACTACGGAAAAGATGGAGAATTATTTAGCTGATGCTAAGCGTTATGAAAACGGGATGCAGTATGAGCGTTGCGGACGCTCGGGTGTGTTATTACCTAAGGTGTCACTGGGTATGTGGCACAACTTCGGGAGTGTGGACCCCTATGAGCGGAGTCGCGAGATAGTGCGCTATGCCTTTGACCACGGAGTGACCCATCTCGACTTGGCTAACAACTACGGACCGGCACCTGGTTCGGCAGAGGAGACGCTGGGGCGCATCATGGATGATGACCTGCGCCCCTATCGCGACGAATTGTTTATCTCTACCAAAGCCGGTTACGGTATGTGGGCTGGCCCTTATGGTGAATGGGGCTCACGCAAATATCTGATGGCTTCGCTCGACCAGAGTCTGAAGCGTATGCATCTGGATTATGTCGATTTGTTCTATAGTCACCGTTACGACCCCAATACCCCATTGGAGGAGACGCTGCAGACGCTGGTGGATGTAGTCCGTGCTGGCAAGGCGCTCTATGTGGGTATCTCGAACTGGCCGTTGGAGGCTTTGCGCTTTGGTATCGAATATTTAAAGCGTCACGACACACCGCTGCTAATATATCAAGGAAAACTGAACATGCTGGACAAGGCTCCCATTGAGGAGGGCATCCTGCAACTGTGTCACGAGGCCGGTGTGGGCTTTATCGCCTTCTCGCCATTGGCACAGGGATTGTTGACCGACCGTTACCTGAATGGTATTCCCAAGGATTCCCGTATGTCGAAGGGTGTTTTCCTCCGAGAGGAAATGCTCACTCCAGAACTGTTGGCACAGTTGCGCCAATGGAACGACGAGGCACAAAAGAAAGGCGAGAGCCTTGCAGAAAAAGCACTCGCCTGGATATTGGAACAGGAAGGAGTAACATCGGTACTCGTAGGAGCCAGCTCAACCGAGCAATTGGCCCGCAACCTGAAAGTCGTCAGATAATCGTCATTGCACTCTTGACTCCATCTCGTTGCGGAGTCCCTTCATGCCTGTGAGATAGCACTTGGCCGAACCAAAGGAAAGGAAGAGGTCAAGGCGCACGGGCAAGTGGTTCTTGTCGTCTGTCACGAAGAAACGAATCAACTCCTTGTTCTTGCCGTTCTCACGCTCGATAAACGAGAAGACCAGACAACGGTATTTGGTGGAGTTATTCTTCATCTTCAGCGTTGTCTTACCCGTATATTTCAGCCACGAGTTCGACAGGCGACTGGCATCACTGATAGGCATGGGGATGTTCTCGCCCACCTTCAATTTGCCTGCATCGAAATTGCGGGCCCGCAGGAAGATGCTCATCATGTCGTAGATGCAATCCTTGTATTCTGCATCTTTCCAATGCACCTCACCGTCCGCGTCGATACGATGCATGCGCAGATGACAGTTGTTGTTGGGATAGGTGTACCACAACTCGTCCACATAGTAGCGCTTACCTTCACGGGCACCCTTGCGGAAATAAATAGGTGACAGGTCTAAATTCGTATAACACAACAGGGTGTCGCGCATCACGAAATAGTTGTCGAGTCTGCTATTGCCTCGAGTTATCAGACTTGTGCGATAGGCAGGAACACCATTGCGCGTTGACTGCACCGTTGACATAGATGCTGTACCCACCTTTACCCACACGAACTTCCAATTGAAATAGAGGTCGTAAGAGAGATACTCCCCTGACTTAAACGCCGTATTCTCAATGCCACACTGGGCATGAGCTGCCATCATACTGAATGATGCAAAAAATACAAACAACAGTCGTTTCATGATTATTTCTATTTGATCATTGAACTTTTCTTGATATACTCTATGCCTAACTCCCTGGCTCGCTCCTCATTGCGATTGCGAAGTTTCTTCTGTTCCTTGTCAGGCTTCTGCTTGGTGATAGCACCGGGCTTTTGCTGAGTGCGTGGCGTACCCAACAGATTCCAAGGTAAGGTGATGTCGAACTTGGCCTTGCACTCAATGCTCTTGGGATAATAGTAAACATCCTCGGGCTGCAAGTCCTCGTCGTAAATGCCCGTATCCCAACGACCATTGCCATTCTTATCGACAAAGGCCCGTACATAATAGATGCCAGGAGCCATGTAGAAGAATTCGGCACTGCCGCCCTCTGCCCTCACCTGCTTGATGGGCTTGTCGCCCTTATCGAGCAACTCCACCACAACAGTCGTATCACTGATACCGCTCAATTGCATCAGCAGCGTGGCATAATCGTCCATCGAATGAACCTTGACGCCTACCTTATATGGTGTTGAGGCTATACCATAGATATCGACAAAGGCAGCTGAGTCAATTTCCAGACTATACTCCGTATCGGGCCGCCATTCGGCAATAAACTCATAGAGGCGCAACGAGGCATCACGTTGTCGGAACTCGAACGGGGTGTTATACCATAACGAATCTATCTTCGTATAGAGATGGATGGCCGACGTATCGCAATGCGCCAACGGAGCAGGCATTTCGAAGGTGGAAACATAGTCGGGATCCATCTGCTGTTTCACATTGTACTTTACCTTCAATGGTTCGGGAGGCATAATGCTGTCGTAGGGGTCGCCACGTTTTTTCAACTTCTCCTGCTTCTTCTCCCATTCTTCAATAGCTTTCTTGCGCTCCTTCTGGCGCTTCTCGTAACTGGTCTTCGCCAGTACTTCAACAGTATCCACTTGCGTTATCAGCACACCAGCCGAATCGGTCATCAGATAACTGAGTTCCATTCGCAGCGTGTCCTGGTTGACAAGGGTGGTGTCGCGCAACCAATAGGTCAGCGTATCTTTCTTCTGAGAAGCCTCCAGCAGGAAAGCATCATGCTCGTTGAAGTTCATGCCCTTGATAACAGGCAGTTCGGGATTCCCGTAGCTGAAATAGAGGGTAAAGCGATTGGCCTCCGTGCGCTCAGGTTGTTTGAGCAGATAGCGATTTGTCTGCATTTCCTGGAAGGCCAGCAACGTGACGTCGTCAGGATAGAAATGGGTATAGGGCACCTGTATGATATTGTCGATATGCAGGGTGTCCTTCCATATCGTGTCCTGACGGATGTCGGGCTTACTCGATGGCTTGTAGGTCTGATGCGAGAAGGCTATCATCTCACTCTTCTGATTGAACACATAGTCGCCGTCAGCATCTTGCAGGGCATAGACACGATATTCACCTGGTGCTACACCCTTGATGACAAAGCGTCCGCGTCCGTCGGTTCTGGAAACGCGCAACAGGGGCTTGGTCTTAAAAGCCGAATCGCTGAGGTCGTCATAAAGACCCACCAAGATTCCCTTGACAGGTTCAAGATTGGAGGCATCCAGCACATTACCCGCCACCTCAAAAGTGTCAATCTGCTCACCCGTTGAGAAGGTAAAGGTGTAGTTGCCCAAGGGATTGCCCTCGTTGTTGTCGCTGATAGCATCGCTGAAGTCTATGGTGTAAGTCATATTGGGCTTGAGCGAGTCTTTCAGCTCCACCACAATCTTCTTACCTGATTCCTTGATTTCCGGCATCTCCAACTGAGGCGGCGACACGATGACCTTCTGAGAGGCATCAGCCAACTTGATGTATTCATCAAACTGGATGGTTATTTTCTTCGCTGTCACCTCAGTAGCTCCGTCTGCCGGTGTGGAACCGATAATGCGTGGAGGGTCGTCGTCATACCATCCTCCGTCAGGCTGACCCATACGGGCGCAGCTCGAAATGAGAAAAGAGAAATGAGAAATGAGAAATGCAATACACAGCATTTTCATGAACATTCTCACTGTCATCAACCTCTTTCCCAGGTTTATCAATTTCTCATTCTTCAATTTCATTTCTAATTCCTCATTACTCATTTCTCATTAAGTGCGAGAAGTTGCTCGATATGCTCACGCGAATTGCTCAAGCGAGGCACCTTATGCTGCCCTCCTAACTTGCCACGCATTTTCAGCCAGTCATTGAAAAGACCCTGACGTGCCTCTATCAGTTCGAGAGGCTGCAATGTGATGTTCTTAAAACGCTTGGCCTCATAGTCGCTGTTCACTTCCTGCAACTTCTGGTCGAGCAGTTGTGCAAACACCTTCAGGTCCTGTGGAGGCTTGGAGAACTCGATGAGCCATTGGTGGCGGCATTTCGCATTGGCATCCATAAACACAGGAGCTGCCGTATATTCCAACACCTCAGCACCCGTCTGCTGGCAGGCATAGCTGAGTCCCTGTTCCGCATTGTCCACAATGAGTTCCTCGCCAAAGGCATTGATGAAACTCTTGGTACGACCTGTGATGACAAACTTATAGGGATTGGTGGAAGTGAAGCGAACGGTGTCGCCAATCTTATAACGCCAAAGACCACACGAAGTGGAAATCAGCATAGCGTAATTCTTGTCTTTCTCGACACCCCAAAGCGGCACAATGTGCTCTCCTGTTTCGCAGGAGAGGTCCTCAAACTCATAGAACACCCCATAATCCAACATCAGCAACATCGACTTGTCTGCAGGGTCGTCCTGCAGTCCGAAGAAGCCTTCGCTGGCATTATAGGTTTCCATATAGTGCATATTGGGCGACGTGATGAGTTGCTCGTACTGTTTACGATATGGCGTAAAGGCTACACCTCCGTGGAAGAACACCTCTAAGTTAGGCCATACCTCCTCCAAATGCGTCTTACCCGTGATTTCCATCATGCAGTTCAAGACTGACAACATCCAGGAAGGAACGCCCGAGATATTGGTCACATTCTTGTTCATCGCCTCACGGGCTATACGCTCTCGCTTGATTTCGAAATCTTCCAGCAAGGCTGTCTGCTTCTTGGGAACACGCACCAGATTGGCCAGGGGATTGATGTTCTCTATCAGGATAGCACTGAGGTCGCCCACCAAGGAACCTGGCAGATTATAGTTAGGCGCATGACTGCCTCCCAGTATCAGGGCTCGTCCGTCGAACAAACGACTCTTGGGATTATTTCTCAGATAGAGAGCCACCGAGTCGAAACCACCGGCATAGTGAATCTTCTGAAGACCTTCGGCACTGACAGGAATGAACTTCGACTTGTCGTTGGTGGTACCACTCGACTTGGCATACCATTTCACACGACCTTTCCACAGCACATCCGACTCCCCGTGGCGCATGCGGTCTATCTGTTCCTTCAACTCCTCGTAGGTGTTAACAGGACAATGCTTGATAAAGTCATCATAGCCTTTCATGGCAGCAAAGGCATACTTCTTGCCATACTCCGTATTCTTGGCAGTCTGAACCAGATGGTTCAATACTCGGCGCTGCAACAGTTCACCTTGTGTCTGATGCTTCTCCAAGTCGCGCATACGAGGCTCAAAAACATATCGTACTAAACTTGTAATACTCATCGTTATATTCTATACAACGTGCAAAAATAATGTAATTCGGATGAACTACCAAATAATTTAATTATTTTTATTTGGTCTCAGCCTCAGCAAATGCCGCTTCTTCTGCCTCAGCAATAATTTCCTCGCGGGTCTTTTCGCGTGGAGTTGCTGTGATTTCATCAAGCGAGAACTCATCTTCTACATGCTGAGAACTGGGTTTCGGGCTTGCTGCTACAGGCTTTTCTTGATTAGTTTCCTCTTGGACCATAGCAAGTGCCTCGAAATCCTCAGGTACACTGACTGGCTCTTCCTCCATCTTGGTACGCTCGGCCTTTGCCCCAAAAATGGCATCAATAAACTGAGGCTCACGACGCAGGCGCTGCAGGGTTTCCTTACTGGCGAGTTGCTGACTCTCCTTCTTGGAATAGCCCTTTCCGGAACAGCCCTCCACACCTTCTATCAGTACTTGATAGAGGAAAACGGGACTGTTGTGCTCGTCGAGCTTCTGCTCCAACTGACGATATTCCAGTTTGACACGGTTTTTCTGACTCCATTCCAAAAGCTTCGACTTGAAGTTAACTTCCTTATAGGCTACCTTGTCGATATTGATCAACTGTTTCAGGATGCGCTTCTCCATGAATTTCATGCAGGCGCTATAGCCTCTGTCAAGATAGATCGCACCCACCAATGCCTCGAAAGCATTGCCTCCCATATAACTATTGTGCGATGTAGCCTGACCAGACATTGTGACCATTTCAGTGATTCCCATCTCCTTGGCGAGCTTACCCAGTGTTTCACGCTGTACCAACTTGGAACGCGCATTGGTGAGGAACCCCTCACGCTTGCCTTCAAAATGGCGAAATACGATATCGCCTACCACTGCGTCGAGGATGGCGTCACCCAGAAACTCCAGTCGCTCATTGTTCAGCGGACGACCTTTCTCGTTGCGCTTTTTGACGCTCTTATGCATCAGCGCCTGCTTATAAAGCTGGATGTTTCGGGGATAGAAGCCTAAGACACGGTATAAAGAAGAATAAAGCTCCTTCTCCTTGCGGAAAGGGAGCCTTATCCTATCGATAAAGTTCGAATTATTCAGCATACTTCTTGAATACTACACAAGCGTTGTGGCCTCCGAAACCGAAGGTGTTGCTGAGTCCTGCACGTACCTCACGCTTCTGTGCCTTGTTGAAGGTGAAATTCAGGTTGTAATCGATTTCCTCGTCCTTGTCATCCTCCTCATGATTGATTGTTGGAGGAATGATGTCGTTTTGTACAGCCAACAGGGTAGCCATAGCCTCAACAGCTCCGGCAGCTCCCAGCAGGTGACCGGTCATTGACTTGGTCGATGAAATGTTCAATTCAAAAGCGTGCTGGCCGAATACTTCCTTAATAGCCTTAGCCTCGGAAATATCACCAACGTGAGTTGATGTGCCATGAACATTGATATAGTCAATATCCTCGGGCTTCATACCGGCATCTTCCAATGCGTTCTGCATCACAAGCTTGGCACCGAGTCCCTCAGGGTGAGAAGCGGTGATGTGGTGAGCATCGGCACTCATACCGGCACCAACCATCTCGCCATAGATCTGTGCACCACGAGCCTTGGCATGCTCCAGTTCCTCGAGAATCAGACAGCCTGCACCCTCACCCATGATGAAACCATCACGGCTGGCACTGAATGGACGACTGGCTTTCTCGGGCTCGTCATTACGAGTGGAGAGGGCGTGCATGGCGTTGAAACCGCCTACACCTGTCTCACAAATAGCTGCCTCGGCACCACCAGCCACAATCACGTTAGCTTTGCCCAGACGAATCAGGTTGAAGGCGTCAGCCAATGCATTTGAAGAAGAAGCACAAGCTGAAGATGTGATATAGTTGGGACCATGGAAACCATACATGATAGAAATCTGACCTGCAGCAATGTCGGCAATCATCTTAGGGATGAAGAAAGGATTGAACTTTGGACCATCCTCACGATGTACACCATAATAGCTGACCTCTTCCTCGAAAGTCTTGATACCACCGATACCAACACCAAAAACCACACCAATGCGGTTCATGTCTTCAGCATCCAGATCCATCTTGCTATCCTCGACGGCCTGCTTGGCAGCGATGATGGCAAGCTGGGTATAACGGTCCATCTTGCGGGCTTCCTTACGGTCGATAAAATCAGTTACATTCAGATTCTTAACTTCGCAGGCAAACTGCGTCTTGAACTTAGAGGCATCGAAAAGGGTAATCGGTGCTGCACCACTCTTACCTGCTAACATGTTTTCCCAAGTCTCCTTAGGATTGTTTCCAAGTGGTGTAACGGCTCCAAGTCCTGTTACTACTACTCTTTTTAATTCCATAATTTAAGGGAATAGTGAAAAAGGAAAAGTGAAAAATTTGCTACCGCACTCCATAGTGAAATGAAATGGGGGTAGCAAATTTTTCACTATTCACTTTTCCTTTTAACTTTTATTTTGCGTTCTCCTCGATGTATGCGATAGCATCACCAACGGTAGCAATCTTCTCAGCCTTGTCGTCGGGAATAGAAATACCGAACTCCTTCTCGAACTCCATGATGAGCTCTACTGTATCCAATGAATCAGCACCAAGGTCGTTAGTGAAACTTGCCTCTGGCTTTACTTCTGCTTCGTCAACACCAAGTTTGTCTACGATAATAGCCTTTACTTTGCTTTCAATTTCTGACATAATTTTGTTCTTTAAAATGTTAATAAAATGATTTCTTTTTCAAATGTGCGCGACCACAATCGTGGCTTAGCGGGTGCAAAGTAACGAAAAATTAATGAATTACGCAAATTATTTACATAAAAAAGCATCTTTGATTGCACAAACCACTATAAACTGTGCATCATTTGCTGCAAAAAGGGGGTCATTTTGACACCTCTACACGTCAAAACGCTCCCTTCGAAGTGGATAATGATTACGTAAATATTCGAAATCTGAAGGGTTAGCCTTTAGTGCCGCGCTGTCTGTCAGGGGATTATAAAGTTCCAAAGGATTGCCTGTATAATGGAAACTGGAAGGCAACTTGGGTGGCAACACTTTTTCTGGTACCGGCAAACGGAAATGTTGACAAAGAGCTTCTATCACCATATTGTCGGCATTGGCCTTACCGTCAGCCGAATAACCTGCTATATGAGGAGTGCCGATGAAGACGCGCTGGAGTAAATCGAGATTCAACAGGGGTTCTCCCTCCCATACGTCGAGAACGGCGTCACGCACCCTTCCCTCCTGCAGCGCTGCCAACAGGGCGATATTATCAACTACTCCTCCCCGGCTTGTATTTATTATATAAGGTATAGGAGGCAACTGTCTGAAAAAATGCTCGTCAGCCAAATGCCAGGTGGCATATTGTCCTTCACGGGTCAGCGGTACATGGAAAGTAATGACGTCTGCCTGCTGTGCTATTTCCTCCATCGAGACGAAATCTGAATGACCTAATGGTGGGTCGCATACCAACACACGCATTCCTAATCTCTCAGCCACCTTCCTCACTTTAGCACCGACATGTCCGCAACCTACGATACCGATGGTTGACTGCTGAAGCGAGAGTCCCTTCTCCTGCGCTAAAAGCAGCAGGGCTGATTCCACATACTGAGCCACAGACGAGGCATTACACCCGGGACAACTCGTCCACTGAATACCAGCCCGTTCAAGATAAGGGGCATCAATATGGTCGAAACCTATCGTTGCCGTTGCCACAAACTGCACTTTGCTGCCCTTCAGCAAAGCCTCGTCACAACGAGTACGGGTACGAACTATCAGGGCATCGGCATCCCTCACATCAGCAGCACTGATAGAAGCACCACTCAGCGCCACCACTTCATCAGCCAAGAGATGCAGTTTCTCTTGGATAAAAGGTATCTTATCGTCAACAACTATCTTCATATTGGGCACAAAGATACAAAATATATTTAAATTATGAACTATGAATTATGAACTATGAACTATTTTTTGTATCTTTGCAACCAAACAAAACAAAATATAGAAATGTCATTTACAAGAAAAGCTAATGAAATTTTCTGTCAGGCGATTCGTGACTATCACCTCAAGGACAATGTAGATACACCCATCTCCAATCCTTACGAGCATGGAACTATCGAATATGACCTCTACTCAAAATGCTGGATTGACACCGTTCAGTGGCATTTGGAGGACATCATCCGCGATCCGCACATCATACCTGTAGATGCATTAGACCTGAAGCGCCGCATTGACCGCAGTAATCAGGACCGCACTGATTTGGTAGAACAGATTGACTCCTATTTCCGTCAGCTCTATCAGAATGTGAAGCCACTTCCTGATGCCCGTCTGAACACGGAGAGTCCTGCCTGGGCTGTTGACCGTCTATCGATTCTCGCGCTGAAGATTTGGCACATGCAGGAACAGGTGGATCGCAAGGATGCTGATGCTGCCCACATTCAGAAATGCCAGGCAAAACTGGACGTTTTGAAAGAGCAGCAGGTGGACCTCAGCACATCTATCGACCAATTGCTGGAAGACATTGAGGCTGGACGCAAGTATATGAAGGTATATCGCCAGATGAAGATGTATAACGATCCTTCCACCAATCCTATCCTTTATAAGAAATAAGAGAGATGAAGACAGACCACATTCTCATCATCCGCTTTTCGGCGCTTGGCGACGTAGCTATGCTGGTGCCCGTGGTCTATTCCCTAGCCCATCAGTATCCCGATGTACGTATTACGGTACTAAGTCGCAGCTATGCCCGCCCTTTCTTCGACGGACTGGCGCCTAATGTGGGATTTATGGAGGCCGACCTGAAGCGTGAGTATCACGGCATCAAGGGGCTCAATGCACTCTTCCGCCGATTGGCAGCCAAGCAGTTCACCCATGTTGCCGATATGCACAGTGTGCTCCGTTCGGAATTCTTGAGAATGCGTTTCAACTTAGGCTCTTACAAGGTGGCTCATATCAATAAGCACCGCAAAGGGCGCAAACGGCTGACTGCATCTGTCAACAAGCAGCTCATCCAACAGCCTACCCCCTTCCAGAACTATGCTGATGTGCTGGCCCGACTGGGCTACCCCATTGAACCCGAGTTCCACTCCATCTTCCCTGATGAAGGAGGCGACCTGAGTTTATTGCCTGAGAACGCTCAACTCTCAACTCTTAACACTCAACTTAACATCGGCATTGCTCCCTTTGCTGCCCACGAGGGAAAGATTTATCCTCCCCAACTGATGCAGCAAGTGATTGAGCAACTCACGAAGAAATATCCTGAGGCCAATATCTTCTTGTTTGGTAAGGGTGAGCGTGAAGACAAGCAGTTTACTGAGTGGTGCTCCCTATATAAACAATGTGTCTATGTTAAGCAACATTTGGAGACCATCAAACAGGAACTCATCCTGATGAGTCATCTCGACGTGATGCTCTCCATGGACTCAGCCAATATGCACCTGGCCTCACTTGTGGCCACACCAGTGGTCAGCGTCTGGGGAGCCACCCATCCCTATGCGGGATTCATGGGATGGAACCAGGGTACTGAGAATGCCATTCAGGTGCCACTCCCTTGTCGCCCCTGCAGTATCTACGGACAGAAACCCTGTCGCCGAGGCGACTATGCTTGCATGAACCGTATTGCTCCCTCGATCATCGTGGAGCACGTCGTTCAGATAATATCAAATAAAAATGTCTAACTAAACAAAACCTTTAATTATGAAGAAGTACATTTGTGACGTATGTGGTTATGTGTATGACCCCGCAGTAGGTGACCCTGACAGTGGCATTGAGCCAGGAACAGCTTTCGAGGATATTCCCGATGATTGGGTATGCCCCGTCTGCGGAGTGGGAAAAGACGATTTCTCTGCCGAGGAATAAACGAAGGAAAACAAACTATGACAACGGGAGTCTTACGGTGAAACGTGAGCCTCCCGTATAGTTTTTGTCTATCTCTATATCACCACCCATCAGACGTGCCTGACGCCTGCTGAGATAGAGACCCAAACCCAGTCCCTCGCTAAAGGCACTCAGCTTGGTGAACATCGTGAAAATACGTTCGTAGTCTTCAGGCAAAACACCTTGTCCTGTGTCGCTGACGCTGAACTCCACCCATTGGGCATCCTGCTGACGACAATGCAGAGTAATATTGCCCACTTTTGTAAATTTATTGGCATTCTCCAATAATTCACGAAGAATCATCCGCAAACTCTCACGATGAGTCTTGATGCAGAACGTGTCAGACACCTTGGTTTCCATACTCATGCTGACAGTGGCTGGGTATCTGAGTATGACACTGTCCATCACCTCCTGACAAAATGCATTACAAGCCACCTGGTCAGTACGCTCTATCTTTGTACATTCTTCTAAGGCAGAGATGGTCAGAAGATTGCTGATAATAGTCTGAATGTCCTGACTGTTTTGCAGGATACCGGTTGAGATGGACTCGATATCCTCGTCCAAAAGCATCTCGCAGTCATTCTGCAATACTTGTGCAAAACCTCCGATAATGTTCAGCGGGGTGCGTATCTGGTGAGTCAAATCCTGTATGAACTCCGTCTTCTTGCGGTCGGCCTCCTCAGCTTTACTCTTGGCAACAACCAGTTCTTCGTTGCGCTGTTCGGTTTCTGCTTTCACCTTTCTCAGGTCTGTCACATAACCCGTGATAGACTCCTGCATGGTGGCAAAGGCATTCTGCAGTTGTCCTATCTCGTCCACCCTGTCGGTCTTAGGCAACTGATGGTCGAAATCAGCCTGCGCCATGTTGTGGGCTTGGCGAACCAACAGACGGAGCGGGCTGACGGCCTGACGCGACAATACATAACAGAAGGCGAGCATCAGAATCAGTCCGAAGAGAAGAATAGAGACGACGATTAAGATAAGGTGGCGATAACCCCTGAAGATGTCACGCTCAGGACAAACAATACATACCGTCCAACCAGCACGCTGCAGCGATTTGCGAAGCACCAGACAGTCTCTGCGCTCCAAATCCTTTTCACTGGCATTCTGATTACCCGAAGCAATGAGGTGTCCATCCTTTCCAATCAACAGATAGAAGGAGTGCGGATAGGGTGTCTCCTGGGCGAGAATCTCCGACATTCGGGGCTGGGAAAGATCGACGGAAATGACTCCCACCTTTCGTCCGTCAGGGGTGACAAGGGGTTTGCAGTATGAGGCTATCATTTCTGTGTCGTAAGCCCCCTCGCCACTGTCGTAATCATAGAAGGGGTCTATCCAACAAGCCTTTTGCGTCTTCATCGGCTCTTGATACCATAACATCTCGAAATAACTGTAGTCGTCGTTACCCTCCTGTTCCGTTTCGATATGTCCATCCTCATTTGAGGAATAGGCAGAGAAATATTTTCCCATCCCCTGGAAAAAATCCGGCTCCATAGCAATACTGCATCCATAGAGGTTGGGGTTGAGTTCCAATATACGCCTTGAATAAGCAAACAGGGAATCAGGCTGAAGGTTGCGCACCACCACCCAGTCGGTATTGTTGGTGGCCACCTCCACCTCGTCGAGGAGTCCTTCCAATCGCAACGATGTGTTGTCGAGTGCCTTTGAAGCCTCTTCAATGGCAGCCTGATGCACTGAAGTACTGGAACGGTAATAGAGGAATGCCATTGTCACGAAGAAGATGATAGCAGTACACCCCATAATGCTGAGACTCAGTCGGAGGGAGAGGGAGTTTCGGATATATCTCAGAATGGCTTTCATGACGCATCCTCCTTTCTCTGTGGACGAATCTCCTCGCGTGCAGCCTTGAGCAACTGATCCAACAGACGGGTTACTTCTGCCGTCTCCTCAGTCACTTTAGCAGTCATAGCCTGCAACGCCTCGTTGCTGGTGGTCTGATATTCGTCATGAATGGTTTGTGCAATACCGGATATCCGCGATATCGGCTCAGCCATCTGTCCTGTCATGTGATGGAGCACTGCCGTCTTCATGTGCTCGTCTTCTTTGGCCAGTTCGTAGGCTTCCTCCAATTCCTTGTTGCGAAGTTCAAGATTCTCCGTTTCCTGGCGCACCTCGCTGACATAGCCTGCCAGTGATTGCTGCATGGTTCGGAAACTATTTTCCAAGCGCCCTATCTCGTCCGTTCGGTGACTCTCTTGCACACTGCCGGTGAAGTGTGCATCGGCAACGCGCTTGGCTGAATGGGCCAAATGTTTGAGTGGAAGGAGATTTTTGCGAATCACCGTTCTGGTGAAGATGAGCAGGAGCAGAATACCCACTATAGAAATCACCAGAACTGCATTCCTCAGACGCACATACTCTGATATGATATCACTGCTCGGACAAATGATGGCAACACTCCAGTCGGTCTTCTTAAACGGCTTGTAGAACACAAAGCATTCCTCGCCGTCAATCGTCAAAACCTTATATCCGCTCTCGCCTGCCAACATTGCCTTACCCAGTTCAGACATAGCAGAGTCGGGACCTTCCAGCGTCTGGGTAAAGATGGTTTCATAGAACAGCTTGGTACTGTCCGGATGAACGAGATAGGTGCCACCCTTGCCCAACAGGATACTATAGGAGTGGGGATAGGGCTTGGCTGCCGATACAGTATCGGAGAACCAGTCCAGACAGATATCCACAGAGAAAGTACCTACCGTTTCTCCCTTCTCGTTGTGAATAGGCTGGCTATAAGAAGAAAAGACGTCCTTGACCACAATTCCGTCAGTAGCATCTTCTAAGAACGGTTCTATCCAATAGGGACGGTTAAGCAACTTGGGTATCAGATACCAGTCCATATAGTGATACTGGTATCTGTCGTTGCCTTCGTTCTCGGTCTGTATGCTGTCACCGTCATTATAGGAATAAGCTGAGAAATAACGGCCTTTCTCCTTAAAGAAGAATGGCTCGAAGGATATGCTACAACCCGTCAGTTCCGGATTATCCACCAACACCTGCCGGCTCATGTCGAACATCATATCAGGATTGTCCAAGTTATGTTCGATATTGAATAGCATATTATTGGCAGCCACCTCCACCCTATGCAGCGTATTATCGATATGCAACACGGTACTCTCCAAAGTCTTGCTGGCCTTACCCAACGCCTCGTCCCTCACCACTTCGCGCGCCTCTGAGAACATCAGACTGAATGCCGCCACGAAGATGGCAGTAACTATCAGCGTCACCCATATACTGAGACGCATAGACAGCGAACGGCGTATTCTTCCTATTATACTCTTCATCGGCCCATCAGTTCTTCGTAGGTTACCTGGCGGCTAATGATGCCGCTTTCACGCATCAGGCGACTCGCCTTCTCCACCATGTCGCGACGTAACTTGAATTCGCGCTTTTTCGAATCACGGTCTATCTGCAGGCGCAACACTTCCTCCAACATCAGCCGTTGCATGGTACGATTGGTGGGGGCACTGTGTTTGCGCACATATTTCATCACTATGTCCAAAGCCTCATCAGGATGCTGGACAGCCCACTCCCACCCCTTTCTACTGGCGCGGGCAAACTTCTTGCATTGCTCTTGGTGGGTGCGGTAATACGCTGGTGTCACGTAAACACCATGTTCCTGTATGTTATAGCCATGATCACTGAAACGATAGACATTTTCTCTTGTCAACTTGAACCCAGACTGCAACAGCTGATAATACTCATTATAACTCAAAGCTATCATCGCATCAACAGCGCCGGAGAGGAATAGATTAACCTGACTGGTGAAACGCACCCATTCGGAATTCATCTTTTCCTTCTTATCCAATATAAAAACGATATAGTTGAGGTCGGTATTGAAGACCGCCACCTTCTTGCCCCTCAACTTCAAAGGGTCATTATTCCAACGTGATATCAGCAAATTACTGTTATTCATCGACTCCTGGAAGATATTCACCATAGGAATACCTTGCGACGTAAGGTCGATGGCTGTCATCAGCGTCAGCATCACTCCGTCAGACTTTTCATCTTGCAGACGTTGCAGCAACGACGTTGTCAGCGACGGATGCTGTATGACTACATCAAGCCCCTCGGCACGATAGAAACCCTTTTCCTTGGCAATGTAATAACCAGCAAACTGCGCCTGTGCTGTCCACGACGTAGTAAACACGAACTGTTCAGCCCATGACGGAAGGGACGCGAATAGCATAAGTCCCAACAATGCCTTTCTGATGCTACATAGTTTCAAGTGCCTTTAGTTAGATTGCCACAAAGATACGAAAAAAAGACAAATAAACAACCAAAATAGCAAACTTTTTATACGAAATAGAGAAAAAAAACAAAATCTTTCATCACATTTGCATACTTTTTTTATATCTTTGCAACATTATCAGTAACTAAAACCGAAAATGGAAAAAAGTATTTTATGGAAAGAAAGTACTCAGAAAATCTTCTGGGGCGTGATTGTAATTGCTGTTGCAGGCATTATCAATGTGTTGTATGATTATGTATCCTATGGGGTGTTCATCTTTGAATTGGTGGCAAAATATCTGCCAAGTGGAAATAGCGGATTGCAAACATTCTTTACCAGCATCCATACGCTGGGGTTCTTGGCAAAGGCTGCTGTTGTAGTGGGTTATGTGCTCTACCTGTTAGGCCTGACGCGCTTTGCAGCTATGCAGAGTAATACTGATGCGGCTATGAATATACAGAAAGTACGCACTGCTGTTATTATTCTGATTTGTTGCTTTGCTGCAGGAGCCGTCTTTGGCATTTTGTTCAGCATTCCATTCCTGGGAACTTTGATTAGTCTTGCCGTATGGGTAGCCACATTGGTTGCCTATTTCAAGATGAAGAATGCCTTTGGCGTCTTGATGACGAGTCCTGCCTTTAGTGCTGCATCTCAAACAGGTGCCAAGAAATTGCGCTATGCTGCCGTTTGCAACATCCGACTGATGCTGATGCCGATAGTTGTTGCATTGATTTTCGGATTACTCGCCTTAATAGCTTTCGCATCATTGAAGGGAAGCTCCAACCCAACGTGGCTCTTATATGTAGGTGGCTTTGTGGGAATTGCTGTCATCATCTGTGCATTGGTATTTATGTTCTTTGCCCTTGTTTATCCATTTATCGGGTGGTATCAGATCATGAACGGTGGACCTGGTGATGATAGTCTGGCCGTAGTACCTACTGAGGCAGTAGCAGAAACGAAGACTGAGGAGGAGAAGGATTCCCGTTCTGTCAAAGCTGCACTGATTCCTTTATTTGGGAAAGCAAAAGAGTGGACTATTGTCAACAAGAAGAAATTAGGCATCGGAGCAGGTGCGATTGCTGTGGTGGCCTTGATTCTTTGGCTTATCTCGTTGATTGGCAGTGGTAAGGGCATTGAATTTGAAACCTACGAGGTGATGGAGGGATACTATCAGATTACAATTGATATTCCAAAAGGCGATGGTGACAGAGAGCAGAACATTGCGAAAGGACTGCGTGAGATCATTGCTAACTCTGAACTGTGTAAGGAAGATGTAGTTGGAGCTCCTAAGGAGGGTAGCTTGCATGAGATTATCGACGACTGCAACCAGCGCTATCAGAAGTTTGCCAATAACTTTATGAAAGAGACTGAGGCTCCAGAACCTCCTGTTTGCCAACTCTACATCGAGAGTGTCTATCAGAATGAACTGAGTGTGACATTCCAAGTGGACGACGGTGTCTATTTCAATGGTGCACCCGATACCTATTTCCGCGTAATCCGTTTCTCTGATGGTCACATCATGCAGATGGATGAAATGGTGTCCATCTCCCCTGAAACTTTAGAGCCCATCATCCAGAAATACTATAAGGAAAACCTGCCCATTTTCCTAGGGGATGGTTTCTCTGTCCTGCCAGCAGCCAATGACAGTTGCAGGGTGACCTGGTCTGTCAATCATGGGTTTGGAGAAGTGATGATTCCAATCTCTGAGATGGAGTCTTACTTCACAGAGGAAGGTAAAGGAATCTATACTGCAAAAGCCCTCTCTGTTCCTGAAAAGGAAAAAAAGGAAAAAAATGAAGAAGCTGAAGAGGAGCAGTCGGAGGCAGAATCCTCTTCAGAAGTAAACAACAATTCTGATATATCTGGTCTTGTCGGACTTCTTCCTGAAGGAACTTCAGAATTCAAAGGGGAAATGGCTGGTTTCCCTATCGAATTCTCTATTACCAAAACCGGCAATAGCCTCAGTGCCGTCTATAGGAACGTCAAGTTTAGTGCTACCATCAAACTTGAAAGCGACGCACAGGATGACAATGAGGGCAACACAACCTTTTGGGGCAACGACGCCCAAGGCAATCAATGGCGCTTCCACCTTGGTGGCAACGAAAGTCTCGTTTCCGGCTATGCTGAGGGCGACGGTAAGAACCTCCAGGTAGTACTATATAAAAAATAATATCTAATTTTTTAAACTATAACAGCTATGAAGAAAGTAACACTTATTGCCCTGATGGCCATCTTCTGCCTGTCAGGAATGGCACAAAAGAAAAAGGGAACAGTCAGAAAAACTGTCAGCAAAAACATCGTTATTAATTTCAATGCTCAAGGTGAATTGGGTATTTTTGCCCTGCGGGGTCCTGTAAAGGAATGCGTGTGGACTACCAAAGACCAGACTCGCAAGTTGGGTTTCGACCGTAATGGAATGTGGACTTCAGAGAACGGAAACAAGCCTTGGTTTAACTACGGTTCTGTAAAACGTGACAACAAAGGTCGCATCATCCAGATGGGCGATGGTGAAGAAACTGGTCAACTGTTTACCTATAACAATAATGGTCTTTTAACCAAGCTTGTAACTGTGTATATGGACGGACGCGATGTTGCCACCTATACTTATAATAGTGAAGGTGAATGCACCAAGGAGTCGTTCAGCTATGGCGACATGGGTGGTTCTGGTAAGAATGTAGCCATTTTCACAATTCTCTCGCGCGACAGCCAAGGCAACTGGACAAAGCGTAAGACACAGAAAGGCAATGTTGAGACAAGAACAATTACCTATTATTAATTGTAATGAGTCAGTATGTGAGATTCTTATAAAAATTAATTCAAAACTCATCAGCTATGAAGAAAATAAACTGTTCTATTCATTTTTCGCTTCGAATTTGGAGTATTCTTTTACTAGTATTAGTCCTCTGTCTTAATGTTAATGCGCAAAATCGCAAAAAGAAGGTAACTAGAAAACCTGTTAAGACTACTGTGGCAAAACCTGTCGCAAAGGTCAACAAAAATTGTGCTATTTATAGTTGGGGAAAAGACATCAGAAGCGTTCAAGTTACAAAGGACTACATCTATTATGTTGAAACCAATGATAATAATGCTGTAATGGCCATTGACCGAAAAACAGGTGACTTGAAAACTATTATACCTGGCATTGCTGGCATTTATGAAGGAGCACGTCCAAGGATTTATAGTATACTAGTTTGTGGTGATAAACTATTCTTTCAATTTTCTGCCTCTGGGATAAGTTCTGAGTGTGGCGGTGTTTATTTATATGACGGAAAGTCTGTAGAAACATCACATAGCCTTTATGCATCTAAACAGGGAACTATGTATGTTGGTAGCGATAATTACTTATTGACTTATGATTGTGAAACTGAAAATGTAACAATTTGGGATGTTAAAAAATTAAAATCAGTAAAACAAGTAAGAGGATATAATTATGAATATGACCTTGATGGCACAACTCCTAACAAGCAAAATGAAGGTTTCATGATATTGGATGGTACCATTTGGAGCAAATCCTCAGATGGAGCAAAACGTTGTCCTATTACTGGAAAAGTCTCCTATTATAATATTAACAAGGAGCCTTATGTTGTTCAAGAAACACAAAGAGGTACATATGGGGGTACATATTTACATATTGAAAAAATACAGCAAGCTGGAGATTATCTATATGCATCCTGTAAACGACGTATTTACAGAATGAATTTATTGACTCCTGGAAAATGGGAAGAATATGCAAAAATGCCACCTACCATAAATAATACCTTTGATTGGTTCTGTGCCGATGCAAATGGCAATCTTTTGACTCGAGGAAATTCAAACGATAACAACAATACACTATACTGGAAAGTAGGATCATTTGATTCGCCACAACCCATTGGCAAAGACATAGAAACAGGCTTTACCGATTGGGGATATACTAAGATTTGGGAAAATCTTAATAAGAATTTTATGGACGCTGATGGCAATTTAATCTCACATAGCGGATCAAATATCTATATTTACAATCCCAATGGGGTAGTTGGCTATACCAATGTCGTTGGTAAGATTGTAAAAATGTAAGCTATCATAAATTAGAATGACTGCTTATTCATTTAATAAGGAACGAGTATTGGAAAATAAGCGTACCTTATAGGAGAATAAGCAGTCATTTTACAATAAATAGCAACACATCCCTCACACCTCTCTTGCAAGAAGGGCCTGTAAAGATATTTCGCAATGGGAAAACTGCTGCCGTCTAAAAGTGGCAGATTGCCGATAATCAGGGCATTTTTTTCGTAGGCCTACAAAAAAATTTTCCTCGCCTGCCAGAATATTTTTTCCCTTAAGGCTCACAATTTTTCCCCTTAATGGGAACAATTGTTAGGATTAATAGGTTTTTGGGAATGTAAAGAAATTTTTTCGCTTCCCGATTAACGGGATTGCTCAACTCTATTGAACTTATCCACCATCACCATACCTACGAGGATGAGGAGGGTGCCGATGAGGAAATAGATGGTGATTTGCTCGGAGAGGATGAGCCAGGCAAAGATGATGGTGGTGACGGGATTGAAATAAACATAGTTGGTGGCTACTACTGCCCCCAACTTTTTTAATACCCAATTCCAAGCCAGGAAACAGAGCATGGAGGCTACACAACCCAGGAAAAGCAGATTCCAAATAAGGTCTATATGGCCTATGAGTTGCTGGATGCCTAACCCTGGATAAAGGATGAAATAGGGAATCATGGCCAACAGTCCATAGAAAAACACTTTACGGGTAATAAAGAGGGTGTCGTACTTGGCATTGGCATAAATCATCAGCAGACTGTAAACTGCCCAGCAGAGAGCAGCCGAAAAAGCCAGCACGTCGCCCTTGGGAGAGAGGTGGAGCACGAAATGGCCGTTCATCACTACCATCACCACACCAACAGCAGCCATCAGCGAACCAATGGCCTGTATCCTGTTGAGGCGCTGCGACTTGTAGAACAGGCTGATAAGGGCTGAGGCGAAGAGAGGGCTGAGACTGACTATGAGCGAGGTATTGGTTGTGGTGGTATAGTTCATAGCATTGTTTTCTGCCAGAAAATAGAGCGAACCACCCGCAATGCCCAATATGGCCAGCAACACCTCGTCCTGCCAACACTTAGCCACCCAGCGGATGCCCTTGTACAGGCAGAAACCCAGCATCAGAATGTAGGCTATGATGAAGCGCAGGGTGAATATCTGGGCTGCTGTCAGTCCACCCAATAGCAATAGCTTGGTGAACACGAATGTGGACCCCCATATAGCCACCACGATAAAGGCGACAAAGTGATAGAATACTTTACTGTTTTGCATTTTTGTGCGTGCAAAGGTACAAAATATCTTTAAATTATCAATTGTCAATTATCAATTATCAATTATTTATCGTACCTTTGCAGCCAGAAATAAACGTTTATTTAAAAGATGTCATTAAAATGTGGTATTGTGGGACTGCCTAATGTGGGCAAGTCTACATTGTTCAACTGCCTGTCGAGCGCTAAGGCTCAGGCTGCTAATTTTCCTTTCTGTACGATTGAACCTAACGTGGGTGTGATTACCGTTCCTGACGAGCGACTCACGAAATTGGCTGAGATAGTACACCCAGGGCGTATTGTTCCTGCAACATGTGAAATAGTTGATATTGCCGGACTCGTAAAAGGTGCCTCAAAGGGTGAGGGTCTGGGCAATAAGTTCCTTGGTAACATTCGCGAAACGGATGCTATTATCCATGTGTTGCGTTGTTTCGAAGACGATAATATCACCCATGTGGATGGTACTATCGACCCTATTCGCGACAAGGAAATTATTGACACGGAACTGCAACTGAAAGACTTGGAGACCATCGAGTCGCGTCTGGCTAAGACGGAGAAGGCTGCTGCTGCCGGCAATAAGGAGGCTAAGGTGGAGGTGACTGTGCTGAAAGCCTATAAAGAGGTGCTGGATCAAGGTAAGAATGCCCGTATCGTGGAATTCGAATCGAAAGAGGAACAGGACTGTGCCCGCAATCTGTTCCTGCTCACTGCCAAACCCGTGCTCTACGTCTGCAACGTAGGCGAGGCTGACGCCAAGTCGGGTAACGACTTCACCAAGCGCGTTGAGGCTTTGGCTAAGGAAGAAGGGGCTGAGGCTATGATCATAGCTGCTAAGACGGAGGAGGATATTGCTGAACTCGACAGCTACGAGGACAAGTTGATGTTCCTCGAGGAACTGGGACTGGAGGAGAGTGGTGTGAACCGCCTCATCAAGAAGGCTTACGCCCTGCTGAACCTCGAGACTTTCATCACTGCTGGTGAGATGGAGGTGAAGGCCTGGACGTATAAGAAAGGGTGGAAGGCTCCTCAGTGTGCTGGTGTTATCCACACCGACTTCGAAAAGGGCTTCATCCGTGCTGAGGTTATCAAATATGACGACTATATCCAGTATGGTTCTGAGGCTGCTGTCCGCGAGGCAGGCAAGATGGGTATCGAGGGCAAGGACTATGTGGTGCAGGATGGCGACATCATGCATTTCCGATTCAACGTTTAAATAGTTCATAGTTCATAATTCATAGTTCATAGTTATGAAAGAACTTCTCTTCATCCACTGGAATCCTGACCTGGTGTTTTTCCAACTGGGTCCTATTGCAGTGCGCTGGTATGGACTGTGCTGGCTGTTAGGCTTTGCTTGTGCCTATCTGCTGGTGCGCCGACTCTATAGGGAACAGAAAATCAAGGACGAACTATTCGACCCCCTCTTCATCTATTGCTTCATGGGCATCCTGTTAGGTGCCCGATTGGGACATTGCATTTTCTACGAACCCGACTATTTCCTGACCTCTGTCAGAGGCATCATCGAGATGTTTCTGCCCATTAGATTTGTGGATGGTAACATAAACTATGCAGGAAACTGGTTATTTCAGTTGACTGGCGGTGCTGCAGCATTCGTTGGCTATGAAGGATTGGCCTCACATGGTGGTACCTTAGGTCTGATGATAGCCCTCTGGCTCTATGTCAAGAAGACTAAATTAAATATCTGGACCGTACTCGACAATATCGCTATTGCCACTGGCTCTATGGCTTGCTTCATCCGACTGGGCAACCTGATGAATTCTGAGATAATAGGTAAGGTGACGGATGTGCCCTGGGCTTTTATCTTCGAACGTGTTGACCAGATGCCTCGCCAC
>JAEEGG010004686.1_pt1 | contig 32987 bp, 23 predicted proteins | sample 9134161 | NCBI WGS metagenome assembly JAEEGG01 (sample SAMN16246543, study PRJNA631951) | gut metagenome | biome: gut microbiome; feature: rumen; material: CR-attached | host: Bos | place: Iran: Karaj | collected 2018-10 | reverse complement strand
AAGGGCTGCGAATAATCCCTGGCCCGAGTGGCCCAAGACCTTAAGGACCGATTACGGACATGTCGAGGCACAGGAAGTATTCGGCGAAGATCCCAGAGTTTTCAAGACAACCGTTAAGAAAGTCATATCCAAGAAGGGTAAGATAACGGAGATTGAGACCGTTGAGGTCGGATTCGATAAGGGCAAGCTCGTAAATGTTAAGGGATCGGAGAAAAAGATAAAGTGTGATCTGCTCCTTATCGCTGCCGGCTTCATCGGAGCCGAGAAGCTCGTACCCGAATCCTTCAAGCTCGATATGACGCCCAGGGGAGTGGTTGCAACACCCGAGGGCAAATATTCCACCAATGTACCCGGAGTATTTGCGGCAGGTGATATGAGACGCGGACAGAGCCTCGTCGTCTGGGCCCTTGCGGAAGGAACCGCTGCCGCAGCCGAAGTAGATGAATACCTGATGGGCTACAGAAATGCATAAAGTATCGTGGGGACGGTCATCCGTCCCCATGTTTTTTCTTGACATACAAGCGCTGTTTGCTGTATAAATGATGCATATGAGCAATGGCGTTCATTTCATAAAGACAAAGGTCTTTGGTGAAATGGGCGCTTTTTTTCTAAGCACAGGTACCGGGAGGTAATATGAATTACACAAATCAGGAAGTAAAAATGTTCGTCGAAGAAGAGGATGTCAAGTTCATCCGTCTTGCATTCTGCGACGTATTCGGAAGACATAAGAATGTTTCGATAATGCCTACGGAACTGGACAGGGCGTTCAGCGAGGGTATTGCCATCGATGCGTGGTCGGTGGAAGGATTTGATATAGATGCCAAATCGGATCTGTTCCTTCATCCCGATCCGTCGACGCTTGCCGTACTTCCCTGGAGACCCGAGCACGGAAGGGTTGTCAGGATGTACTGCAATATCACATGGCCCGACGGAACTCCTTTTGCATGCGATGCGAGAGGATTCCTTGGCAGGGCGGTCGATGCTGCGGCTAAGAAGGGATACACATTCCGTTTCGGTACCGAATCCGAATTCTATCTTTTCCGTAACGATATGGAGGGAGAGAATACCGGCATTCCTTATGACAATGCAAGCTATATGGATATCGGTCCCGCGGACAGATGCGAGAATATCAGAAGAGAGATCTGCATAACTCTCGAGCAGATGGGAATACTTGCCGAAAGCTCGCATCATGAAGAAGGTCCCGGGCAGAATGAGATCGATTTCAGATACTGCGATGCGCTCAAGTCCGCTGATGATGCGATGACCTTCAGGAGCGTTGTAAGCGCGATCTCCAACAGAAACGGTGCAACTGCTGACTTTTCACCCAAGCCCGTTGAGGGAAAAGCCGGTAACGGAATGCATATCAATTTCTCCGTAGCAAAGGGAAAAGAGAATGTATCCTTTGAACCCGTTGTTGCAGGCATACTTAAGTATGTTGCCGACATGACACTGTTCCTTAATCCGAGCAAGGGTTCATACAACAGACTCGGTTTATCCAAGGCACCCGAGTATATCTCATGGGCCAAGGAAAACCGTTCCGCACTCATCAGGATCCCCGCAGCTTCCGGTGAATATGTGAGGGCTGAACTCAGATCCCCCGATCCTTCAGCCAATCCCTATCTTGCATTCGGACTTCTCATATATGCGGGACTCGAGGGACTTGAGAACGGACTTGTTCCTCCCACAGCAATCGAGACCAATCTTTACGCCGACGGCGAAAAGAATCCTTCCCTTGCAAAGCTCCCCTCATCCCTCAAGGATGCGGCAGAACTTGCACAGACAAGCGAATTCATCAAGAAGTATGTGCCCGAAGAGATCTTATCCTCATATCTTAAGAGAGCAGAGAAATAAATGACACCTGCTGAACATGTTTACAGCGTGCTGCTGGTATCGGCATCGGAAAAAATAAATAATGCGCTGAGACAGGAATTGTCCGGAGGAAAATACGATCCGGTAGTTGTTGTGGACAGCATTGCCAAGGCACAGAGGAGAATGGTCGATGAAGACTTCGACCTTGTATTCATCAACGCTCCTCTTCCCGATGACTTCGGAAGAAAATTCGCGATCGACGTCTGTACCGAAAGTGAGAGGGTATGTCTCATCCTGGTAAGGAGCGATATGTATGATGAGATAAGTTCCTCGCTCACACCCAAAGGCGTCATGGTAATTAAAAAGCCTCTGGAAGTAAACCGCCTCGATGAGATGCTCGGAGTCATGTGCAGCATCAGGGAGAGGCTCAGACGCATCAAGAAAAAGACAGTCTCTCTCGAAGAGAAGATGGAAGAGATCAGGCTTGTCAACAGGGCAAAGTGGGCACTCATAAAGAGCTGCCACATGACGGAGGAAAATGCCCACAGATATATCCAGAAGCAGGCAATGGATCTGTGTCTGAGCAAGAAGGAAACCGCGGAAAACATCCTGAAAACCTACGGATGACGGACTGCTACGATAATTTCATAAAGACTATCCTAAAAGTATATATTATGAGCCGGTAAACAGTGTTAGAATGTCAAAAGTGTTTACCGGCTCTATTGCCGAGTTTCTTTTGGGAGGAATATTTATGAAAAAGAAATTGTTAATGATGATCTGTGCATGCGCTTTAAGCGGCGCATTGCTTGCGGGCTGCGGAAGCGAATCTGCCGCAGACGGACCGGATACCGGAATTGATGACATCGAAGATGATTACGACGAGGACGATTTAACCGGATACGATGAAGACTATGATCAGCCGGTTATATCCGAATATGAGGTTCAGGAGCTTCTCAGCGGTCTCATAGGAGAATGGACAGACGCGGATGCCGGAATGGATCCCACTTATCTCAACATCTACTGTAACGGTCACACATATAATTACGATCTTGAAGACATGTCTCTTCTCGGCTCAGTAAGCGGAAGGATTGAGATCACAACCGAAGATCATCCCGACGGAACCGCTTCATACTGGTATACTTTCTATGATGAGAACGGTGATATCTGGGAATCGTTTGCCGCAGATCTTGATGATATGAATCCCACCGATATCTACTCGGGCCAGGACGGTGCACTTCACTTTGTACGCAACGATTCAGCTGTTTCCGAGCCCGTCGGCGAAGGCAGAGGAGATGTTTCGCCTTATTACTTCCTCGGAATATGGGGAGTCGACGACGGCAGTTACTGGATGCAGATAACTGATGAAGGAGACGGCAGTTACCATGTACATATCCAGAGCATGATAGTTGACAATATAGGATATATTTGGGAATATTACACATACTTTGATGATGATTCCGAATTTCTTTTCTGCGATGACGGTGAGATGTGGGAGTGCGAAATGGTTGATCCTACGCAGGAGAACCAGTATCTGGTATATGATGACGGTTCGGTTAATTTCTACTTTGTAGACGGCGGAATCTGCTGGGGAGATCATAATGATCCTTCACATCAGTCCGTAGTATTTGAATTCCGTTCCGATAATTGATCAGTCTTTTTACGGAACAGAAAACAATTAAAAAAATATCCGTATTATTTCTTGACAACGGAAATTTACGGTAGTATCTTAACAGATGAAAAGGCAAAGGCGTCTTTTTTGTAAACATACAAAAAAGGCGCTTTTGTCTTTTTTGTTTCCAAAATTAAGGAGGAACATGTTATGGAAACACATTCAGTACCGGAACTTTTTGGATCACTCGTATTTGACGATCGTCAGATGAGATCAAGACTTTCTTCCAAGGTCTATGCATCACTCAGAAAAACCATCGATGAAGGCAGCAAGCTTGACTCCAAGGTAGCGGAATCGGTCGCACAGGCCATGAAGGAATGGGCACTTGAAAAGGGTGCAACACACTTCACTCACTGGTTCCAGCCCCTTACCGGAATCACAGCGGAAAAGCACGATTCATTCATCTCTCCTTCACCTGACGGAAGTGTCATAATGGAATTCTCAGGCAAAGAGCTCATTCAGGGCGAGCCCGATGCATCTTCTTTCCCTTCGGGCGGACTTAGAGCAACCTTCGAAGCAAGAGGATATACGGCATGGGATCCCACCTCATATGCATTCATCAAGGATAAGACCCTCTGCATTCCCACCGCATTCTGTTCGTACGGAGGTGAGGCACTCGATAAGAAGACTCCGCTTCTTCGTTCAATGGAAGCACTCAACAAGCAGGCACTCCGTATCCTTCGTCTCTTCGGAAACACCACTGCCAAGAACGTCAAGACTTCGGTAGGACCCGAGCAGGAATACTTCCTTATCACCAAGGAAATGTACGATCAGCGTCCCGACCTTAAATACACCGGAAGAACCCTTTACGGTTCAAGACCTCCCAAGGGTCAGGAAATGGATGATCATTACTTCGGTGTTATCAAGCCCAGGGTTCAGGCATTCATGAACGACCTCAACGAAGAACTCTGGAAGCTCGGAATCCTTGCAAAGACCGAGCACAACGAGGTTGCACCCGCTCAGCACGAGCTCGCACCCATCTACTCGACAACCAATATCGCGACCGATCAGAACCAGCTTATGATGGAGATCATGCAGAAGGTCGCATCCAGACACGGACTTGTATGCCTGCTTCATGAGAAGCCCTTCGCAGGCGTAAACGGAAGCGGTAAGCACAATAACTGGTCCATGGCAACGGATACCGGCATCAACCTTCTTTCACCCGGTGACACCCCTTATGAGAACGCACAGTTCCTCCTTTTCCTCTGTGCGGTCATCAAGGCGGTAGACGATTATCAGGATCTTCTCAGACTTTCCGTTGCCACCGCAGGTAACGATCACAGACTCGGAGCAAACGAGGCACCTCCCGCTATCATTTCCGTATTCCTCGGAGATGAGCTCAGCGCCATCCTTGATGCGATCGTTGAAGATAAGCCTTACAGCGGAACCGAGAAGAAGATAATGAAGCTCGGAGTCGATGTTCTTCCCGCATTCCCCAGAGACAACACCGACAGAAACAGAACTTCACCCTTCGCATTCACCGGAAATAAGTTCGAGTTCAGAAGTCTCGGTTCATCCAACTCGATCGCATGTGCGAACATCATGCTCAATACCGTAGTCGCAGAGTCTCTCAAGATCTACGCTGACAGGCTTGAAGGTGCTGAGGACTTTGAGAAGACCCTTCATGAGATGATCAAGAAGACCATCGCAGATCACAAGAGGATCCTCTTCAACGGAAACGGTTACGACGATGCATGGGTCAAGGAAGCGACCGAAGTAAGAGGTCTTTGCAACTACAGGACCACTCCCGACTGCATGCCTCACATTCTCGATGAGAAGAACGTCAAGGTACTTACCGGTCACGGCGTATTCACCGAAAAAGAGATCGAATCCAGATGCGACATCATGCTCGAGAATTACTGCAAGCAGGTTCGTATCGAGGCCAACACCATGATCGACATGGCTTACAGGCAGGTTCTTCCCGCAGTCACCGCATATGCGGACAAGCTTTCCGAAACGGTCGCCGCCAAGAAGGCTGTAACGGGATCCCTTGCATGCTCATATGAGACTACCGTTATCTCCAGACTTTCCGTTCTTGCGGATCAGATCTATGAGAGAACCGGTGCTGTCGAGAAGGCAATCATCTCCCTTGCGGATACAGCCGATGTCATCGCTGAGAGTGCAGCAATAAGAGACGATCTTCTTCCCAAGATGGGCGAACTCAGAGCCGCTGTCGATGAGGCAGAGACACTCGTATCCTCCAAGGAGTGGCCTTATCCTTCATACGGCGACATGCTCTTCTCCGTAAGATGATCATGTAATTATATGAAAGCGGTCGGACAGGCGTAAAAGCCTGCCCGGCCGATAACGTTTTTTAGAAATACCTTACAAAGGCGGTAATTATGACAAAATATATCTTCGTAACAGGCGGTGTTGTATCCGGTCTCGGAAAAGGAATAACTGCGGCTTCACTCGGAAGACTTCTCAAAGCGAGAGGCCTTAAGGTAGCCGCACAGAAGCTGGATCCGTATATCAACGTGGATCCCGGAACCATGAGCCCTTATCAGCATGGTGAGGTCTATGTTACGGAGGACGGTGCGGAGACCGATCTCGACCTCGGACATTATGAGAGATTCATCGATGAGGATCTCAATAAATATTCAAACCTCACTTCCGGAAGAGTTTACTGGAACGTACTCAACCGCGAAAGAAGGGGTGAGTATCTCGGATCGACCGTACAGATCATTCCCCACATCACCGATGAGATCAAGGATTTTGTCTACCGCGTGGGCAAGAAAACAAATGCGGATGTAGTCATCACCGAGATCGGCGGAACGGTCGGTGACATCGAATCCCAGCCCTTCATCGAAGCCGTAAGACAGATCTCACTCGAGGTCGGAAGAGAGAACAGTTTGTTTATCCATGTTACTCTCGTTCCTTTCCTTCACGGTTCCGATGAGCATAAATCAAAGCCTACCCAGCACTCCGTCAAGGAACTTCAGGGAATGGGTATCTCTCCGAACATCCTGATCCTCAGATGCGATGAGCCACTGGAGGATGAGATATTCAGGAAGATCGCACATTTCTGCAATGTAAAGGAAGACTGCGTAATAGAAAACATCACTCTTCCCATCCTGTACGAAGCACCTCTCATGCTCGAGGATTCCGGTTTTTCAAAGATCGTATGCAGGGAACTCGGTATCGAAACAGGCGAACCCGATCTCAATCACTGGAGAAAAATGGTCGAGAGTATTGAGAATCTTAAAAAGACAGCCGTCGTCGGTCTTGTCGGAAAATACGTACAGCTTCATGATGCATATCTGTCCGTTGCGGAAGCTTTAAAGCATGCCGGATATGAGAATGAAGCGAAGGTAGAGATCAGATGGATCGACTCCGAAAAGATCACCGAAGAAAATGCCGAGGAAACCTTTAAGGGTATAGACGGCATCATCGTTCCCGGAGGCTTCGGAGACAGAGGCATCGAGGGAATGATCACTTCCGCAAAATATGCGAGGACTCATGGTCTTCCTTATTTCGGAATATGTCTCGGAATGCAGATAGCGGTGATCGAATATGCGAGAAACGTACTCGGTATAGAGGATGCAAATTCGGGAGAATTCGATGAACTCTGCGCACACAAGGTGATAGATTTCATGCCCGGACAGAGCGATACGATAGATAAGGGAGGAACCTTAAGGCTCGGTGCATATCCCTGCAGGATAAAGGAAGGAAGCAAGCTGCAGGAATTTTACGGCAAGGATGAGATATCCGAACGACACCGCCACAGATATGAGTTCAACAATGACTTCAGGGACCGGTTTGAAAAGGCCGGTGCCGTATTTGCGGGAACATCACCGGACAACCGCCTCGTGGAGGAGATGGAGCTTCCGGAAGCGGGATTCTATCTCGGTGTCCAGTATCATCCCGAATTCAAATCGAGACCCGATAAGGCTCATCCTCTTTTCAAGGGATTCATCAGGGAGGTATGCAAACACAATGGCAATTCATGAAGAGTGCGGAGTATTCGGAATAATCGGCAGTCGCAGGGATGACATTGCCAGGGATGTATATCACGGGCTTTACGCTCTCCAGCACAGGGGGCAGGAAAGTTGCGGTATCGTCGTAAACGATGACGGCGTTTTTTCGGCTCACAAGGAACTGGGTCTCGTTGGAGAAGTGTTCGGTGAAGCCGAACTGAATGCACTTCCCGGCGGATGCATGTCTATCGGACATGTCAGATACGGAACTACCGGCGGAAATACAAAGAGCAATATCCAGCCCATGGTAGTCAGCCACCAGAAGGGCAATCTTGCACTTGCACATAACGGAAATCTTGCCAATTCCCTCGATCTTCGAGATTCGCTCGAGCTTTCGGGTGCTATTTTCCATTCGACCAGCGATACCGAGACCATATGCTATATGATCACAAGGGAAAGGCTTAAGACTGACAGTATCGAACAGGCAGTGCTTTCTGCCGTTAAATATCTTGAAGGCGCATACAGCCTTGTTATGATGTCTTCGACAAAACTGCTCGCGGTTCGGGACCCTCACGGATTCCGGCCGCTTTGCTTTGGAAAAAGGGAGGACGGCAGCTTCGTCGTGGCCTCCGAAAGCTGCGCCCTGACCGCTGTCGGAGCGACTTTCGTAAGAGATATCCTTCCCGGGGAGATGCTGGTTTTCCAATCAGAAACTCCAAATTCAGATCCAGTTTCCTATATGGGAGAACCCGCTCCGAAAAAAAGTCCCTGTATTTTTGAATATATCTATTTTGCAAGACCCGATTCTGTGATAGACTGCATAGCGGTGCATGATACGAGGGTAAGGGCCGGGCAGATACTTGCCAGGGAATATCCCGTGGATGCGGACGTGGTAGTAGGTGTTCCCGATTCCGGACTTGATGCCGCGATAGGCTATTCAAGGGAGAGCGGGATACCTTACGAGATAGGTCTTGTTAAGAATAAATACGTCGGCAGAAGCTTCATCGCTCCTTCCCAGGACCAGAGGACCGATACCGTAAGGATCAAGCTCAGTCCGGTAAAGAGCGTTCTTGAAGGAAAGAAAGTGGTACTCATAGATGATTCGATCGTAAGAGGCACCACGAGCAGGAGGATCATAAACATCCTCAGGGAAGCGGGGGCAAAGGAAATACATCTTCGCATATCCTCACCGCCCTTCAGACATCCGTGTTTCTACGGCGTGGATATAGATTCGGAAGACAAGCTTATAGCAAACCATCATACACCGGAGGAGATCGCTGCTCTTACGGGAGCGGATTCGATAGGATTTCTTCCTATAGAAAGCCTCGGTGAGATGAGCGGATGCGAAACATATTGCAGTGCATGCTTTGACGGGGACTACCCGACGAAGATACCCTCAGATCCGAGGAAGGACAGATTCGAGAAAAAACTTTCGGAGGCCAGGTAATGATCTACAGAGGAAAGAAAAGAAAACTGATCATGTCGGACGGCAGTGAATATGTCGGCTACGGTTTTGGTGAGGATGAAAAGGATAGAGTGTGCGAGCTCGTGTTCAATACTTCTCCCGTCGGATATCAGGAGATCATGTCCGATCCTTCCTATACGGATCAGTTTGTCACGATGGCTTATCCTCTTATCGGTAATTACGGTATCAACGATGACGATAACGAGACCGCTCATCCCACGATCGGCGGATTCGTCGTAAGGGACTACAATGACGAACCCTCAAACTTCAGGAGCGGAAAGACCTTTTCCGAAACTCTTAAAGAGCTCGGAATTCCCGGCATCACCGGGGTGGATACCAGAGAGATAGTACGCAAGATCAGGGATGTGGGAACAAGAAAGGCCCTTATCACAAACGAGAGCACTACCGTGGAAGAAGGCCTTAAGATCATAGAAGAAACTGTGCTCAAACCCGATGCCGTATCAAGAGTCAGCAGACCGTTAAAAGAAAACTATATCTCGACCGATGCGAAGTACCATATCGCAGCGATCGATTTCGGAATGAAAGAAAACATACTGCGTTCCTTCCTAAAGAAAGGATGCTCGGTAACTGTATTTCCCTGGAATGTAAAAGCCGAGGATGTTGCTGCGATAAAGCCCGACGGAATATTCCTTTCAAACGGCCCCGGAGATCCCGAGGATGTTAAGGAAGCGATCGAGCTGGTAAAGCAGCTCAGGGGAAAATATCCGATCTTCGGAATATGCCTCGGACACCAGATCATCTCACTTGCATGCGGAGCAAGGACTTACAAGCTCAAGTTCGGACACAGGGGCGGAAACCATCCCGTTAAGAATCTCGAGACGGGAAGAACGGATATCACCAGCCAGAACCACTCGTATGCGGTGGATGAAAACACTCTTGCGGGAACCGGACTTGTCGTGACACATAAGAATCTCCTTGACGGAACAGTTGAGGGAGTAAGGTGTGAAAGGGACAGGATCTTCAGCGTGCAGTACCATCCCGAAAGCTGTCCCGGTCCTCACGATGCATCGTACCTTTTTGATGAATTTCTTAAGCTGATGAATAAGTGACATAGCTGTCATAAATGATCATATATATCTTACAGAGGTTTCGAAATGCCTAAGAGAACTGACATAAACAAAATACTTGTGATAGGCTCGGGTCCCATAGTCATCGGACAGGCCGCAGAGTTCGACTATGCGGGAACACAGGCGTGTCTTGCACTCAAGGAAGAAGGATACGAAGTCATCCTGTGCAATTCCAATCCCGCTACGATCATGACCGATACATCGGTTGCGGACAGGGTTTACATGGAGCCGCTCAATCTCGAATATGTTGCGAGGATCATAAGAACCGAAAGACCGGATGCGATCCTTCCCGGAATCGGCGGACAGACCGGACTTAACCTTGCGATGCAGCTCGAAAAGAAAGGCATTCTTTCCGAATGTAACTGCGAGCTTCTCGGAACCGATTACAAGAGTATCGAGATGGCAGAGGACAGGGACGAGTTTAAGCAGCTCTGCGAAAGACTCGGTGAGCCCGTTCTTCCCTCGATAGTCGTACACAGTATTGAAGAAGGTAAGAAAGCGGCAGAGGAGATCGGATATCCGGTTGTCCTTCGTCCCGCATTCACACTCGGCGGAACCGGCGGCGGATTTGCCGATAACGAGGATGAATTGAAGGAACTCCTTGCAGCGGGACTTGAGCTTTCTCCCGTCAGCGAAGTTCTTGTAGAAAAGAGCGTAAAGGGATACAAGGAGATCGAATACGAGGTTATCCGCGATGCGAACGATACCGCGATCACCGTATGTAATATGGAAAACCTCGATCCCGTCGGTATCCATACCGGTGACTCGATCGTAGTATGTCCTTCACAGACACTTACCGATAAAGAGTATCATATGCTCCGTGACTCTGCCCTCAAGCTCATCAGGGCACTCAGGGTCTGCGGCGGATGTAATGTACAGTTTGCACTCGATCCGAAGTCCTTCAAGTATTATCTCATCGAAGTAAATCCCAGGGTTTCGAGGTCATCGGCACTCGCATCAAAGGCATCGGGATATCCGATCGCGAGAGTATCGGCGAAGATAAGCGTCGGTTTTCTTCTTGAAGAGATACAGCTTGCAAATACCCCCGCTTGCTTCGAGCCCGCACTTGATTACATCGTGACCAAGATGCCACGTTTTCCTTTTGATAAATTCACCGATGCAAACCAGAGTCTCGGAACACAGATGAAGGCTACGGGCGAGACGATGAGTATCGGCAGATGCTTTGAGGAGAGCCTTCTCAAGGCGGTAAGAAGTCTCGAGTGCGGAACCATACATCTTCATATGGCAAAGTACGACGGCTTTACCGATGAAGAACTCTGGGAGCCTGTTCTCAAGATGACCGGTGACCGCATCTATGCGATCACGGAGCTGATGAGACGCGGTACAAAAGCTGAGGAGATCAGTGCAAGAACCGGAATCGACATGTTCTTCCTGGACAAGATCTATAACATAATCGAGGAAGAGAACATTCTCAAAGAGCATAAGAAGGATGCTTCATACCTATACGATGCAAAGCGTATGGGTTTTTCCGATGCGGCCATCGCATCACTTTGGGAAGTAAGTGAAAAGGAAGTATTCGAATTAAGAAAGCAGGAGAAGATCTTCCCTGTTTACAAGATGATCGATACCTGTGCATCTGAGTTTGAAAGCTATGTTCCTTACTTTTACTCTACATACGAAGGCGAGAACGAATCGATAGTTTCCGACAAGCCCAAGGTAATAGTTCTCGGTGCCGGTCCCATAAGGATCGGACAGGGTGTCGAATTCGATTACTCGACCGTTCATGCCGTACGCACCATCAAGGGATCGGGCTATGAAGCGATAGTCATCAACAACAATCCCGAGACCGTTTCCACCGATTACACAACCTCCGACAAGCTCTATTTTGAGCCTCTGTGCGTCGAGGATGTCATGAACATAATCGAGCTTGAAAAGCCCGAAGGCGTCATCGCAACCCTCGGAGGTCAGACCGCCGTTAACCTTGCGGAGCCCCTTCACGCACTCGGCGTAAAGCTCATCGGAACCGACTGCGAAGCCATCGATAAGGCGGAGAACCGTGACAGCTTCGAAAAGCTCCTTGAAGATCTCGATATCCCCGAGCCCAAGGGACTTGCGGTCACCAATATCGAAGACGGCGTAAAGGCTGCGGAATCCATCGGATATCCCGTTCTCGTACGTCCCAGCTTCGTCCTCGGCGGAAGGGCAATGCAGATCGTCTCCAAGGAAAAGGATCTCAGGCATTACCTGCAGACTGCGGTTGAGATCGATGAGGACAGACCCGTTCTTGTCGACAGATACATCAGCGGTAAGGAACTCGAGGTCGATGCGATCTGTGACGGAAAGGAAGTATTCATCCCCGGAATAATGGAGCTTGTCGAAAGAACAGGTATACACTCGGGCGATTCCATCAGCGTATATCCCACCTTCAGCGTATCCGAGAAGGTCAGGGAGACCATCAGGGATTACACGAGAAGACTGGGACTCGGAATAGGCATCAGGGGACTTTTCAATATCCAGTTCATCTGTGACAAGAACGATGAAGTGTTCATAATAGAGGTTAATCCCAGATCTTCGAGAACGGTTCCTTTCCTTTCAAAGGCAACCGGCTATCCCCTTCCCGATATCGCGACCAGGGTAAGCCTCGGAATCTCGCTTAAGGATCAGGGCATCACGGATCTTACACCCGCACCCGGAGAAAAGTGGTACGTAAAGGCACCTGTATTCTCATTCTCAAAGCTTTCCGGAATGGATGCTTACCTTTCACCCGAGATGAAGTCTACGGGCGAAGCAATCGGCTACGACAAACTCCTGCACCGTGCGATGTATAAGGCACTCGTTGCATCGGGCATCAAGCTCCAGAATTACGGAACGGTTACCTTCACCCTTGCGGATGAGGATAAGGAGGAAGCGCTTCCTCTCGCAAAGCGCTTCTATGACATGGGCTTCAATATCGAGGCTACCACCATGACCGCACTGTACTTCAAGGATCACGGCATCAGGTGCAGGCTCCGCCACAAGCTCAGTGAGGGAAGTACCGAGATCCTCGATTCCATCAGCGCCGGCTATGTAAGCTATGTCATCAACACCAGGGCGATACTTTCGGGTGTCCACTATGAGGACGGTGTTGCCATCAGAAGATGTGCGAGCGAGCACCGTATAACCACATTTACATCGCTCGATACCGTCAGGGTTCTGCTCGATGTCCTCGAGGAGATGACCATCGGCGTATCTCCCATAGGATAAGGCACAAAACACTGAATTTTACGCAAAAAGGAAGACTTTTCGTCTTCCTTTTTTAATTGAGGGAAAGGCGTAAATGTGGTATGATTCTAGGGTAGTGCGGGTATTTTTAACAGCATACATTTTTTCTTAAGGAGGGCCGGATATGAAGAGAATCGGATTGCTTACAAGCGGCGGTGACTGCCAGGCACTTAATGCGGCTATGAGAGGTGTCGTAAAGACTCTTACCCACAGCGGCCAGGCGGTTGAGATCTACGGATTCATAGACGGATACAAGGGGCTTATCTACGGTGATTTCCGTATGCTTACGGGCAAGGATTTCTCCGGTATCCTCACCAAGGGCGGAACGATCCTGGGCTCTTCGAGAACTCCTTTTAAGACAATAACCGAGCCCGACGAGAACGGACTCGACAAGGTCGATGCGATGAAGCAGAACTACTTCAAGTTAAGGCTTGACTGCCTCGTTGTTCTCGGCGGTAACGGATCGCACAAGACGGCCAATCTTCTCAGCGAGGAAGGCCTCAACATAGTCACTCTTCCCAAGACCATAGACAACGATCTCTGGGGTACCGATATGACATTCGGTTTCCAGAGCGCGGTTGATATCGCAACCCAGGCTATCGACTGCATTCATACGACCGCGGCATCGCACGGAAGAGTTTTCATAGTTGAAGTAATGGGACACAAGGTCGGGTGGCTCACGCTCAATGCCGGAATGGCAGGCGGTGCTGACATCATCCTGATCCCCGAGATCCCTTACGATATAGACAAGATCGTAGACAAGATCGAAGAAAGAGAATGCAGCGGAAGCAAGTTCACCATCATCGCGGTAGCGGAAGGCGCGGTCTCCAAGCAGAAGGCTAAGATGTCCAAGAAAGACCGCAAGAAGGCCGATGAAAAGTCCAAGTATCCTTCCGTTTCATATGAGATAGCGGATCAGATCCTTGAAAAGACCGGCCGCGAGGTAAGGGTGACCGTTCCCGGACATACACAGCGCGGCGGAAGCCCCTGCCCTTATGACAGGGTATTTGCGACAAGGCTCGGTGCCGAAGCCGGAGAACTTATACTTAATAACGAATACGGATTCATGGTCGGCTACAGGAACAGGGAGATCGTAAAGGTTCCTCTCGATGAGGTTGCGGGCAAGCTCAAATACCTCGATCCCGATGCTACCATCATCAAGGAAGCAAAGCTTACCGGAATCTGTTTCGGGGATTGATAAATGTCATATACAGCTCTCTACAGAAAATTCCGTCCCACGGACCTTTCACAGGTCAGGGGTCAGGATCATATAGTAACGACTCTCCGTAACCAGCTGGCAAACGGAAGAGTAGGACATGCTTATCTGTTCACCGGCACAAGGGGAACGGGTAAGACTTCGATTGCCAAGATCATGGCACGTGCGGTCAACTGTGAGCATCCCACGGAGAACGGTCCCTGCGGCGAATGCGATTCCTGCAGATCCATAGCCGACGGATCCTCAATGAACGTGTATGAGATCGATGCTGCATCCAACAACGGTGTCGACAATGTAAGAGGCATCATCGAGGGAGTTAATTACCGTCCGACGCTCGGAAGGTTCAAGGTCTATATCATAGACGAGGTTCATATGCTCTCGGAGTCTGCGTTCAATGCGCTGCTCAAGACTCTCGAGGAGCCGCCCGAGTGGGCAGTTTTCATTCTTGCGACCACGGAGGTCCACAAGCTTCCTTCCACGATCCTTTCCAGATGTCAGAGATATGATTTCAAGAGGATAGGCATCGATACGATCTGTTCCAGAATGCAGGAGCTGATGGAAGCAGAAGGCAGAAGTGCGGACGAAAAAGCGCTTCGTTATATCGCAAGAAAAGCCGACGGTTCGATGAGAGACGCACTCTCGCTCCTTGATCAGGCAATAGCATTCCAGTCCGAAGGAGAGCTTTCATACGATAAGACCCTTGAGGTTCTCGGAGCGGTAGATACGGAAGTTTTCAGCAGGCTTTTCAGGGGAATAATAAACCGCGATACCCTTGGATGCGTCGGTATCATAGACGAGATGGCATCGCAGGGCAAGGAGCTTACACAGTTCGTTACGGATTTTGTCTGGTATCTGAGGAACATCATGCTCATCATCGCATCGCCCGATACGGCATCGATGATCGACATCTCTACCGAGAATATGGTCAGGCTCCGCGAAGATGCGGGAATGTCCGAGCTTGACAGTGTCATCAGATACATAAGGGTATTTTCGGAACTCATCTCGCAGATCAGATATGCATCCCAGAAAAGAGTACATGTCGAGATCGCGTTCATAAGATGCTGCGAGCCCAGGATGGCGATAAAGGATCCCGAGTCGCTGACGGACAGGGTTGCCGCACTTGAAAAGAGGATGGAGGAAGGTAATTTTGTTTCCTTTTCCGGACAGGCGCAAGGTGCCGACAAAGAGACGGTCATCAGAAGCGATGTGAAGATGCCCGAAGCACCGAAGGCACTTCCCGATGATATCAGAAAGCTCATAGAAAACTGGCCGAAGGTCATCTCGGATTGCGGCAACGATACTTCTATGATCAGAAACTGCAAGCCGGTGCTTTCGGAGGAGGGACAGCTTGTGCTGTATTTCCCCGCGAATGATATGGCGGCAAGGCTTTTGAACAACGAAGCGCAGCACAGGGAGCTTTCCGAGATCTTCGAAAACCACACCGGTTCATCCGTTGACTTTGTCATAAAGAATACGGAGAGCGACGAGATATTCGAAGGAGGTCTGTATGACCTCAGGAACATAGTAAAACCCGGTACCGTAAACGTACCGATAGATACAGAAGAAAACACGGAGGAGATTTAAATGGCAAAACACGGCGGATTTCCCGGAGGAGCAATGCCCGGTAATATGGCCAACCTGATGAAGCAGGCACAGCGCATGCAGCGTCAGATGGAAGAAGGCAGGAAGGAACTTGAGAGCACGGAGTTCGAAGGAACTGCCGGCGGCGGAGCCGTTACTGTCAAGATCAACGGAAAAAGAGATGTTCTTGATATAAAGCTCGACAAGGATATCGTCGATCCCGATGATGTCGAAACTCTTCAGGATTCGATCCTTGCGGCGATCAAGGATGCCATGGACAAGGCAGATGCCGCAGGCGAACAGATAATGGGCGGTCTTAACGGAATGCCCGCAGGATTATTCTAAATGGAACTTTACAGCGGATATGTCAACAGGCTTGTTTCGGAACTTGCGGCACTTCCCGGCATAGGGGATAAATCTGCCCAGAGACTTGCCTTTCATATGATCAATATGCCGCCCGAGAAGGTTAAGCGGCTTGCGGACACCATGATGGAAGCACGCAGCAGGGTCAAGTATTGCAAGGAATGCTTCACCCTTACGGACAGCGATATGTGTCCCGTGTGCTCAAATTCATCAAGGGATCATTCCGTCATAATGGTCGTCGAAGATACCAGGGATATGGCCGCATACGAAAAGACCGGAAAATACGGCGGCGTATACCATGTGCTCCAGGGCGCGATCGCACCGATGCTCGGCGTGGGACCTTCCGATATCAGGATCAGGGAGCTTGTCGACAGGTGTTCAAAGGAAGAGGGAAGCATAAGCGAAGTCATACTTGCAACCAATTCGAGCATTGAAGGCGAGACTACCGCAATGTATATCAGCAAGCTCATAAAGCCGCTCGGAGTAAGGGTCACCCGTATTGCCAGCGGAGTTCCCGTCGGGGGAGATCTCGAATACATCGATGAGATCACTCTTACAAGGGCGCTTGACGGACGTACGGAGATATGATGTGAAAAGAGGAAGTTTTCCTTTTCACTCAATTTATGGAAATACTAAGGAGAAAGAATATGTCGGTAAATACTGAAAGTTTCGGATGCAGCCGTGACGGCAGGGAGATAAAGCTTTATACGATCACCGGTAAGAACGGTCTGAGCGCTTGCGTTACCAATCTCGGAGCGATACTTGTAAAGCTCATGGTTCCCGATGCCGAGGGAAAGGCAGAGGATGTTGTTCTCGGCTTTGACAAGGCTGAAGATTATTACGGAAACCCCAGCTTCTTCGGAGCAACGATCGGCCCCAACGCAAACCGCATCGGAAATGCGGAATATGAGATCGACGGTGTTCATTACGAACTCGATATCAACGACAACGACAGGAACAATCTTCACTCACATATCGATAACGGATACCACAAGAGAATGTGGGATGCGGATGTTACTTCCGACAACAGTGTCACATTTTCAATCGAGGACCCCGCAACACTCGGATTCCCCGGAAACAAGAAGCTTTCGGTCACATACACCGTGACCGACGAAGGCGAGCTTAAGCTCCACTATGTCGGTTCATCCGATGAGAACACCATTCTCAATCCCACCAACCATTCATACTTCAACCTTGACGGATTTAAGGCGGGAAGCATTGTTGATGAGTTCATTCAGATCGAAGCCGATGAATTCACTCCCACCGATGACGAATCCATTCCTTCCGGAGTGATCGCATCCGTAAAGGGAACACCCATGGACCTTACATCCAAGGTAAGGATCGGCGACCATATCGATGATGATTATGAGCAGCTTAATTTCGCGGGCGGATACGATCACAACTTCTGCGTAAGAGGTTATGACGGAACCCTTCGCAAGGTTGCCACCGTATGGGCAGCTAAGTCATCCAGGATCATGGAAGTATATTCCGATCTTCCCGGCGTTCAGTTCTATGCCGGCAACTTCATCAAGGAAGGACAGATCGGCAAGGAAGGTGCGGTCTTTAACAAGAGATACGGTCTCTGCCTTGAGACCCAGTATTATCCCGACGCGATCCATCACTCCAATTTCCAGAGTCCCGTTTTCGGACCGGACAGAAAGCTCGATTCCGTAACGGTATACGCATTTAAGAACTGATACCGGTTTTACCGGGGGGATAAATGGCAAAGTTACGCATGATCAAGGGCGGCTCAGACAGGTCGCCCGAAGATTACAGGGACAAACTTAAAAAGCACAGGATCATGAATCTGTACAGGACGTTCATCTTCATCGTCCTGATACTTGTGATACTTCTTATCATCTATGCCAGATTCCAGTCGCATGTCTACACAGGGTATGAGGTTATTGCTTCCGGAGACCGCACAGCCTCCGAATCGCAGAAGGATCTCCGTCTCGGACGCAGTATCCTCTCCTTCAGCCATGACGGAGCGCACTGCATAGACGGAAGCGGCAAGACCGTATGGGATCAGGGTTATGAGATCCAGGACCTGAAGATCTCGATATGTGAGGGTACCGTAGCGATCGCATCATACAACGGAAGAGATATCTATATCCTTAACGAGACCGAAAAACTCGGAAGCTTTAAGACAAATCTTCCGATAAGGGATATCGCCGTAGCTGCGACGGGAAGGGTAACGGCGGTATTAAACTCAAACGATGCCGTGCTTATCAATACCTATTCACCCTCGGGAGATCTTCTCTACAGCGGACAGATGCATATGTCCGGAAGCGGATACCCCGTCGATCTGGCGCTGTCACCTGCGGGAAATCTCCTGTGCGTAAGCTTTATCTACGTCGACGCCGGTACCGTCAAGTCCACGGTCGCTTTCTATAACCTTACCGAAGTCGGAGATAACTATACCGATTTCCTGGTAAGCAGCTACGATTATACGGATCTTGTTGTTCCCGAAGTCGGTTTCCTCGATGATTCGACCGCTTATGCGGTAGGAGACGAGAGATTCATGATATACAAAGGCTCAGACCAGCCCGAGTCCATCGGAGAGCATCTTTTCTCCGATGAAGTCAAATCTGTATTCACCGGAAACGGATATCTGGGACTTGTCTTCAGGTCCGACGATCCCGAGACAAAATACAGGATGGATGTTTATGACAGTTCGGATTCGCTCGTCGGAAAGTATGATATCAATTTCGAATACACGGATGTGCTGTTTGAAGAGTCTGACCTTGTGATATACAGTGATTCCAGATGCCTGATCTACACATACCGCGGCAAGGTCAAGTTCGACGATTCCTTCAGAAATCCAGTAAGACTGGTGATCTCCACCGACAATGCATACAGATATGTCGTATCCACTTCATCCTCTGTCGATACCATAAGACTGAACTGATAAGGATTTTTTGGGCCCGTATTTTGAAACACACACAAAATACGGGCCTTATATATTAAAAAACTGTTAAAAATATAGGTTTAATTATTTCCTATATTATTGTAAAATGCTTTTGTAGTTTATTGCACCAAAGCGTAAAGGAGACATTATGAGTAAAAAAATGACGTTTCGTAAAAAGGGACTTGCCGTCATTTTATGCCTTATGATGGGTATCGCTACCATCGCAGGCTGTGGCAAGGAAGAGGAAACTCCTGTAGTCGAAGCTGACGAGGATGCTCTTGAGATTCCCGAAGTAAAGGGAAAGGAAGAGACCGTAGGCGCTTTCACACTTCTCGTTCCCAAGGGAATGGAAGCTGAAGAAGGATCCAGCGAAAGCGTTGTAACCCTTTCCGAAGATGATGACAAAAACATTGTTTTCCAGGTAGTTGATAAGAGCGAAGCCAAGGATTATGTCAAGGCGCTTATCGAAGAGGATGATTCTTTCGAGGAGATCACTTTCAGTCTTGACGGAACCAAGTGGAGCGGAGCTTCTTACAAGAAGGATTTCGTTGTTTATGCCAAGATCGGCAAGAAAACCGTTATCGCCATCGGAACAGGATATAAGTATACCGATGACATTCCTCTTGCGGTTCTTGCTTCCCTCGAGGTTGAGAGCGATGCCGAGACCGTATCCATCGGCGGAGCTTCAGGTAAGGGCGGAACCTTTGTTTACGGAGACGGACTTTTCACCGTTGAATATACCGGAGCTTACCGCGAGGCTGATCCTTCATCCGAGTTCGGCGATCTTGTTTCAAAGGACGGAGACCAGAAGGTATATATTACTTCAGTCTATGACTGGGATGATCTTGAAGATCTCGGAGATGAGATCGCAAGCTATAATTACGATATGCAGGATCTTACCGTTGACGGCAAGGAGGCTATCCTGTTTACATACGAAGACTATTTCGGAGACATCACTGCAGATTTCGTCATTCCTCTTGACTGGGTCTACAGAACTCCTTCCGGAGAAGAGATGGTAGCCGTACGTATCTATACCACCGGTTCATCCGTTGAAGAAGCGGCTTCCGATGATTTCATGGAGCTTATAAAGAGCGTTGATGTCAACGATGATTATGTTACCGATGAAGGCGAGACAACATCCTACGGCACAGGTGACTGGGAAGAGTACTGGGAGAGAGGATGGTACGGCTTCTGGATCGTAAGTAATGCCTGCACCGATTTTGAGAGCAATATCGGATATGCATATGACTGCCTTGCAACCTTCGATTGCGAGGGCGATGAAGTTCATATGGAGGTTGTAAACGCCAAGTCCCAGGGTGACCTTGATGTAGATGTATATTTTAATCATTATGAAGACAGCACCGAATCCGGATGGCTCATATCCGAACAGGGCCAGATCCTCGGATACGATATCGGATATTATGATGCATCCATCGATCCCGAAGCGGATGCAAGACTTCTTGATGACTATATCTCAATGAGGGTGGATCTTTATGATGATGACGGCAACTGGGTTCTTGAACTCAGCTTCTTCCTCCGTCCTTGGGGTTCGGATTTCGATGAATTCCTGACCGTACCCGAATCTGATCTTCCTTACATGTGTGTAAACTGGGATCCCGTTACCGCTGATATGTTCCCCTTCAACTATGACTCCTGGTATGTAAATGTCATGGATGATCCTTTCCCGGGACTTGATGCGATCATCGGACAGGTTGTAGAATAATTGATACATAATAAGACTCCCGGCCGGACGGCCGGGAGTTTTTTATGTTTATGTTTATTTACGGGGCATTAAACGGAGGCTTTGATCATGCCAGGGGATCGGTTGCCTTGTGGCCTTTGATCATGCCCAGGGGTCGGAAGCCTTGGGTGGTCTTATGTCAGCGAGGAGCATCTGTTCCCAGAGGAACCATTTTCCGTCGCTTCCGCGTTTTCTTAAGGTAATGGGACGCTCGGTATCGGCTCCGCCGCTTCTGATAAGAAGCCTTGCATATCCGTCATTATCATACGAATATGGATTGGAGAATACTTCGATCGTAAGGGGCTCCGACGGTGTGTAGTTATTGTCCGGTGTTGCGCCCTTGAAATATGAAAGGGGAACATAGGTCTTGCCGTCCATGAAACGGTCCTTGAGGAACTGAAGCTCCATTGTGCTCAGAGGCTGGGGCCCCTTCAGGAAGTTGAGCATCTCGATGCCTGCATCCGTATTTACCGCATAGGCACAGAGTGCGCATACGGTAAGGGCTGCGGTCTTAAAGGGGCTGTCCATGGAGCATTCCGGAAGGGCCTGAAGCTCTGCGAGGCTTCCCGGGATATCCTTGAACGTAAAGCTTTCGGTCTGCTTTCCTGCTGCGTTAGCCGCACCGCGGACCGCATCACCTACGGCATTTCCGATCTCCTGGGCGGCCTTGCTTTTGATCTGATCCAATAATCCCATAAACACTCCTTTCGTTAGACGGCACCTTTTATCATTTTCTTGTTCTGGTACATTTTGTCATCCGCACGGTTTGTTATATCCTGAACGGAGCTGTCAAAATTCTTGTCATATTCGGCGATGCCGCAGGCTATGGAAACGAAATCGTCCGGAAGCGGTATCTCCTTGGTGTACGGACTAAGAGATGCCGACAGCTCCTTCAGAAGCTCGTTCCTCTTTATATAATCATTATCCGTAAGGACGGCGATGAATTCGTCTCCACCGACTCTGTATACGGGGCTGTGCTTGAAGATGTTGCATATGAGCCTGCATGCCCTTATAAGATAAGCGTCTCCGGCTTCATGTCCGTTTACATCGTTGACCAGCTTCAGATTGTTGACATCGAACATTGCTATCGCAAATTTGTAATCTTCACCCGAATTGATCTTGGACTGCAGGAATGTCTCTTTATCCTCGTAGGCTCTCCTGTTGCTGACATTGGTCAGCGGATCCTTCTTCATTATGTCCAGGAGCCTCTTATTGATGAGATCGAGATTCAGTGCATGGCGGAATTTATCTATGACCAGACCGAGTCTGTTCTGATAGGATTGCAGATCGTGATTGATGATCCTGTTCATGCAGTCTCTGAACACTATATATCCGAAGGCGTCATCCGCTTCGTGAAGTGCGAGGAAAACATAGAGATGATTGGAATCCTCCGGATCATATCCGGGGACCAGTGAACGTGAAGGGAACTGGCTGTCTTCGAATTCTTTTCCGTTTTCCATGGAATACAGTACGTCTACATGAGGACTGTAGCCTTCCCTGGAAAGGGAAATGTCGGTATCGTTGAGTGAAAGCCTGAAATTGGGTTCCAGCAGAACGTGGAAGGAATCACCTTCAATGAAGTGATCCCGGAGCAACAGATCGTGAAGGTTCGATGTGAACTCCTCGAAGGAAACGCTCGAAAGCACGGCTGAATCCATGGAATTGAGCTTTATATTGAAATATGTGGCATCGGATCTCTTGGCAAATTCAGTTCGTCCCATGCGTCTTCTGGCAGCGTCGCTGTTGCCCGCTTCAAGGCAGTCGCAGCTTTCGCCCGGAATAAATTCGCCTTCGATGATCGTGGATGTGTCGCATTTTTCACCTGCAAACAGTCTGCGGCATATATCACCGCAGGCACTGCCCATTTTAACAAAGCACTGATCCACCGAGGCGATCGAGGGATAGAATATCTGGCTGCCCTCTATATGATCGAAACCGGTCACGAGAACCTGCCCGGGAACGGATATTCCGTACTTTTCGAGGCTCATGCAGGTTTCCATGGCAAGCCCGTCATTGGCACAGATGAATACATCGGGAAGAGACCTTCCGGTTTTACAGAATTCCTTGATATATTTGGTGACGGCGGCATTTTCCCATTTTGTATAAAATACTTCCTTCAGAAGATCGTCCTCGTTATTTTCATGAAGAAAGTCCTTGACGGCTTTTAATCTGAGTTCGGAATCCAGAGAGTCGGCGGAACCCGCAAGGAAGATGATATCCCTTACGCCGTGAGTTGTTCGCAGATGCCTGCACATATCGGTCGTGGCAGAGTAGTTATCCGATCCGATGTAATAGGTATCGTCGAATCTCGATCCCTGAACAATAACGGGGATGCCGGCTTCTTTGCTTCTTTCGATGATGGATTCCGGCTGCCCTTTGAAATAAAGACCGCTTCCAAATATGACGGCCGCATCGAAGTCATGCAGGTCGGGAAGCTTGAAGATATTAAGATCACCTTTTCTGTTGGCTTCGCTGTCGGAATACATGGAATAGCCCAGGAACAGAAAGATATCCGCACCGTCAGAACGCAGGGATTCCTCCATTCCCATCAGGAATTGCGACAATATTTCACAGCACCAGCCGGTTGTAAAGACCGCGATTTTTTTCTTCATATGGGCTCCTTGCCAAACGCGATACACAGAAATATTATACCATACATTCGGGATTCGATGCATTAAGCTTGATTTTAATCATGATAAGTCTGTATTTTGTATCCGGACAGGCGCATCAAACCCGATGCTTTAGGATTTTCTCCGAAAAGTGTATAATAGATAGGTTGGAAATGAGGGAACCGAAATGGATTACAGACAATATCTGAAGGAATACTGGGATGCGATCGATAAGGCAAATGCCGCAGATTATCCTAACGGAGTTGACCCTAAGGGATACAGATGCGAGAAGCATATTGCGTACATGGGAGATTACGACCCCGCACATATGCTGAATCTGTATTATCCCGAAGATTTCGGCGCAGGATCCGGAACTCTTCCCTCGATCATCTATATCCACGGCGGCGGATGGATGTACGGTTCCGCAGATATATCGGACAGATATCTCGGTTACCTTGCAAGCCGCGGCTTTGCCGTTATGGCAATGAATTACAGGCTTCTGCAGCAGGGTGATCTGCAGGAGATGATATCGGATATATTCTCGGCTATGCAGTGGCTCGGAAAGTACGGCTCCGTGAGGGGATTTGACCTGTCGAAGGTTTTGGTCTGCGGAGATTCCGCAGGCGGTCACCTTTCTGTCCTGACAACCTGCATTTCAAGGAGCGGAGAGCTCAGGAAGATCTACGGTGTATGTGAACTTTCATATGAGATAAGTGCCGTATCGGTCAGCAGTCCCGTTGCGGAGACCGGAAGACTTTACATCGCGGCATCCGAGGATACGGAGCTCGGACAGGGTACGGCAAAAGCGTATGTGGATATGATGCTCGGTGAAAAGGGAGAGGCTGCACCGTGGAACGGTCATATGGCCGCATCGGAGGTCGTTCCCGGGATAAATATGCCTCCCGTGCATATAATAGGTTCCGAAAACGATGCCCTTACCGCACACACCGGATATCTCAGGGACGTGCTGGAAAAAAACGGCGTCCCATACGAACTGTTTTACAAAAGCAGTAAGGAGGGGATCCATCTTCTTCATGTTTTCAATATAAGCCACTGGGAGTGGTACGAGAGCATTGAAGCCAATGAGAGCATGCTCGCATTTTTCGGAAGAGTGATATCAGGCTGAGGTTTTCCGGGATCATGAAAGACAAGATCATCAAAATCATATTATCCGTTCTCGGGATCCTTCTTACATTTACGATGATCCTGCTGTCGGCAGCCATCCTGTGGATGTATGCGATATGGGGAAGGAATCTTACCATCAACGATTTCCTTTTCCAGGTGGGAACACTTGACGGAACCGGTTCCGAGATGGTCGTAAAGTTCATAGTGTTCGCGCTCATTCCCTCCGTACTTCTTACGGCAGGTCTGATCTTCTTAATATATTTCCTGAAAAAGAAAGACATATACGAACCCTTTATGGGAAGGATCGTCATCGGGGCAAGTGCCCTCGTTTTCTGGTGCGTGCTTATCTTTGCCGTAAAATGGCTCAAGGTGGATGATTACTTCGGATTTGCGGGCTTCAGGGCATCGGCGGAGGCCGCATATGTACCGCCCGAGATCGTGACCATTGTTCCCGTACAGACCGTGCAAACGGGAACGGGTGAGAATGAAGAACCCGGAGAGTGGGACTATCTCCAGACATTTCTTGCAAGCGAGATGACTCCCTGGGAAAAGAACGATTCGAGGGATTTCGTTGAGAGCTATTACATAGATCCCTCCACCGTAAATCTGGTATTTCCGGAAAAAAAGAGAAATCTCATTTTTATATATCTGGAATCCATGGAGATGACATTTGCGGATAAGGATATAGGCGGTGCGTTTGATGAAAACGTGATCAGAAATCTGACACTTCTGTCACAAGAGAACGAGAATTTCTCCGGATCTTACGGACCGGGTTCCCTTTTGGACGGAGGATATTCCTATAACGGCGGAACCTGGACCATGGGTGCGATCTTTTCATCGACAGCCGGACTTCCGCTTCAGACCGGCGGCATCGAAAGAAACGAAATGAACACCCAGGAGTCATTCTATCCTTCGATAACAACCCTCGGTGACATCCTTGAAGAAGAGGAATACAGGCAGATTTTCCTCATCGGTTCGTCCGCGGTATTCGGCGGAAGAAAGCTCTATTTCCAGAATCACGGAGATTTTGAATTCAGGGATCTTATCTGGGCAAAGCAGAGCGGACATCTCCCCGGCGGTTATTACGTTTGGTGGGGATATGAGGATCAGAAGCTTTTTGAATATGCCAGGGAAACCCTTACCGAGCTCGGCGAGGGTGATCAGCCGTTTAATCTGACAATGCTCACTGTCGATACGCATATGGTCGGAGGCTATACCTGTGAACTTTGCGGGGATGAATTTGAAAACAGCTATTCGAATGTTTATGCCTGCTCCGATAAACAGGTGAGTGAGTTCATCGACTGGATAAAGCAGCAGGACTTCTACGAAAATACAACGATCATCCTTATGGGAGATCATCCCACGATGGACGGAATGTATTGTAGGAATATCGATCCTTCTTATGTAAGAAGGGTATATACCTGTATCATCAATGCTCCCGTAACTCCTGTAAGAGATGCGTACAGATCCTATTCGACTCTTGATATGCTTCCGACTGCCCTTACCGCGATGGGTGTCGAGATCCCGGGTGGAAGACTGGGTCTCGGAACAAGCCTTTATACGAACCAGAGAACCCTTACCGAGGAGCTCGGATACTCCGCGGTATCAACTTCTCTTTCGAGATATTCGTCATTTCTGGCGGAGCTTGCAAGCATAGTTCCCGTGGATGAATTCGGAAATCCGATGATAATGAACGAGGACGGAAGCATTACCACGCAGTACCCCGACGGAAGCACGAGTACATTGTATCCCGACGGAAGCCAGGCTAATCTTTACATCGACGGAAGCCAGCTCCTGATAGGAGCCGACGGCGTTGTGACTTACGTATATCCGGACGGAACCGCGACAAATGAAATACCGGCCGGCTTATTGCCGACCGGTGAAACTGTTCAGGAAACGGTTATTCCGTAGTTCTTAGAGCTGTCCCGACTTCATTTTCTTTTTGTTCTCATACATGCGCTCGTCGGCTTCCTTGACGACGTCATCGACATTCTCTGAAGGATCGTTCATATATGCCATTCCGTACGCTACGGAAACTCTTTCTTCGGGAGCGATGTCCATATTGTTTCTGAGCTTGTTCATCTCGGTGATGAACGTTTCTATCAGATCGTCCTTCTGGGCCAGAACCTTTCCCTCAAGGATCGCAACAAATTCATCTCCGCCGATCCTGTAAACGGGGCTGTTCTTGTAAGTGGTGCAAATGAGCTTACATGCGTTCTTGATGTACTCATCTCCGGAATAATGTCCGAGTTCATCGTTGATCTTCTTCAGGTTGTTGACATCGAACAGAACAACACCGAAGGTGTACTTGCTATTACTTTCCACTTTCTTGCGGATCTCGTCGAGCTGAAGTTCATATGCCGCGCGGTTCTTGACGTGGGTCAGCGCATCTATGTGTGAGAGCTCTCTGATCGAATCATTGAGCGTTTTCAGATACATGGCTTTTCTGGCTTTTTCTATCGCAGAATTGAATCTGTCGGCATATTCGCGGATCGCCGAACTTTCGATCTGATCGTAGCAGTCGGTGAAGATCAGGTATCCGACCTTCATCTCCCGCTCGTGAAGGGGAACAAATACATACATATGGAACGGATCGCTGTCCTCGAGTTCGGGGATCAGATGACTTGTCTTGATGGAGCGGATGGCCTGAAGCTTTCCGTTTCTTATGGAATAGATGACATCCTGCTTATCGCTGTAGGGATCGTAATCAAGATTGCCGGTTTTCTTCAGTTCATATCCGTATGATTCGGGATCGAAGAGGATATGGAAGTTGTCTCCTTCGAAGCCCGCATCTTCGGTTATGGCCTTCGTGAGAGTCTGTTTGATCTCACTGAACGATTCACATTTCAGAATTGCTCTTTCGATGTAAATGGTATGCCATGTTGCGAAGCTCTGGATCTGATTGGATCTGAAAGCAATGGTTCCCGCCCTGAGCCTTCTGTCGGTGATTTCCGGCAGGCACTTGCATCCGCAGCTTTCACTGGGAATGAATGTGCATGGGATCTGTGTGAGGTCTTCGACCTCTTTGCCGTCGATCAAGTCGCAGATCAGTTCGGCACAGATCTTGCCGTGTTTTTCGGAGTTCTGATCCACGGAGGATATTGAAGGATAGAAGACTTTACTCTGCTCAACATAATCAAAGCCGGTAACTATGGCATCACCCGGGCACTGAAAACCGCAGTCGCTGAGACCTATGGCGGATACCATGGCGAGCTCGTCATTGGCACAGACATAAGCATCGGAAAGCTTTCCTTCCCTGGCATCCTTCATGACGCGGTTCTGTGCGGTTGAAAGATCCCAGTTTGTATAGAGAACGTCTTCGTCGGAAAAACCGAGCCCCTTTTCCGCGCATACCCTGCGCACGGTATCAAGTCTTTCATTGGAATCTCCGTTATCCGCGCTTCCCGCAATGAAAGTTATCTTTTTTACTCCGTGAACATCGATGATATGGCGGACCAGAGCCTCCATTCCGGAGGTATTGTCTGTAGTTACGCTGTGGGCTCCGTCGAGTCTGAGCCCGTGGCTTATAACGGGAATTCCGGCTTCATGGCAGCGTTTTACGATCTTTTCCGCCTCGCCGGGGAAATCGAGAAGATTGGTGATGATCACTGCTCCGTCAAACAGGTGCAGATCAGGGAGATTCATGATGTTGAGCTCGCCGTAACGGTTACTGTCGGTCTCACCGTAACTTGCGTAGCACATAAAAAGATATATATCGATATTGAGAGGCTTTAAGACTTCCGTCATTCCTCTCATGAAATGTCCCAGTATATCAGCCGCCCAAGCGGTAGCAAAAACAGCTATTTTCTTTTTTGACATAAAATAAGTCTCCTCGGGAAAATACCTATACATCGTTAATTATACCAAAATATCTGTAAAATAGCGTATATTTTTATAAAATAATGCGTAATTTGCGGCAAATGTTCATGAATTTCGTATCTATGATTATCTGACGGCTGAGGATATAATCACAGAGAGCGTTTTTTGGCTTGATCTGATATTGGAATCCCGTGGGAAAAGGAGTAATTGTGGGCGCGATCACCGTACTTAAACAGATGACAATGATAGCCGTTTTAGCGGCTATAGGTTTTTTTCTCCAGAAGAAAAAAGTGCTTGATAAGAACTCCACTCCCGTTATTTCAAGGATCGTGGTGGATATCTGCAACCCGGCACTGATAGTTTCGACCATACTTACCGGAAATATCACGGTGACCCATGAGGAATTCCTTAAGGGTGTGGGCGTAAGTGCCGGCGTTTATCTTCTTTTTATCCTGGTCGGATATATCATCCCGCACCTTATCCGGGTTCCGAAGGATGAGCGCAAATTCTATACGATAATGTCCATATACGGAAATGTCGGATTCCTCGGGATCCCCGTGGCCAAGGCCATTCTTCCCGAAAACGCAATGCTCTACGTCATTATCTGCAATGTATTCTATTGTCTTCTTTTCTATACGCACGGAGTAACTGCCCTTTCCTCCGGAAAGGAAAAAATGAATCCGAAGAAGCTTTTAAGCCCCGGAGTGCTCATGAGCATCCTGGCGCTGATCATCTTCTGGTTTGACCTTAAGCTTCCCGAGATCGTGGTCAGGACCGTCGATTACATAGGATGTCCGACCGTATTCCTTTCGATGATCCTTCTGGGTGCTTCTGTCGCAAGGAGCAATATCATAAAGGAGATGAAGAGCATCCCTTTGTGGCTTTATATCGCCGTCAGGATGGTGCTCGTTCCGGTCGCTACGGTGCTTGTGCTCAAGGGGATCGGTGCCCCGGAGGACATGGTCAGGACCTTCTGCCTTATGTGTGCCGTTCCCGTGGGAAACCTTCCCATGATACAGGCCGAGAAAACGGGAGAGAGGACGGATGTGCTCTCAAGGGGAATAATCGTAACGACGGTATTTTCCTTCCTTTCCATAACCGTACTGATGTCGGTTGTATAAGTCTTCAAAATGCGCTAAAAAATCGGCCCGTATGATATAATAAGCCGATGGGATTTTTATCATTAAAATTCATACTGATCTTACCGATCGTTCTGATACTTTACTTTGAAGCCGGGAAGCGAGAAAAATATGATCTTTCCAAGATCGTGCTCATAGTTTCTTCCATGCTCTTTTTTCTGAGTTACGGGACGGAGTCTTTCCTATTGCTTCTGGCATCCTGTATCTTCAATCTGTTCTGGTCCGGACTGCTCCTCAAAAAGAAGAATAAGGCACTTCTTGCAGCGGGTATCGTTATAAACGTCCTGCCTCTTCTTGCGTTCAAATACCTGAACTTTTTTGCGCAGGCCGTAACGCATCTTGCGGGAGGTGAGTTTACCGCGATCGATATCATCGCTCCCGTTGCGATCAGCTACTACACATTTCAGATGATAACCTGGACTGTTGATTCATACCGCGGAGAGACAGCTTCCGTAAGGGTTTTGGATTATCTCGAGTATGTATGGTTCTTCCCCAGGATGATAATGGGACCCATTACAAGGCAGGATGAATTTGTTCCTCAGATAAATGAACATAAAAGATACATGGCGGATCCCGAGAATATCGCTACGGGTTTTGTATGGTTTACGGTCGGAATGAGTAAAAAGCTTCTTCTTGCATCCAGGTATGCGGGAGCGGGAACTTACGGATTCGTAATGGGCAGTAACCTTTCCATGGCGGAAGGATGGCTGTGCTCGATCGCATATACATTCCAAATATATCTCGACTTTTCGGGCTACTGCGATATGGCAGCAGGCGTGGCCAAGATGTTTAATATCGATATCCCGAAGAATTTCGATTCTCCCTACAAGGCTTATTCGATAGGGGATTTCTGGAAGAGATGGCATATCTCGCTCACATCCTTCCTTCGCAAATACATCTATTTTCCTCTCGGCGGAAACAGAAAGGGCAAGGTCAGGACCTACCTTAACATGCTCGCGATCTTCGTCATAAGCGGATTCTGGCACGGTGCAAACTGGACCTTCATACTCTGGGGTGCGCTTCACGGAGTGCTCATGGTCATCGAGAGGCTTTCCGAAGGATTCCTTAAAAGAATTCCCAAATTCATACGCGTGGGTGCGACGTTCATACTTGTCAACATCGGATGGATATTCTTCGCCGCACCGGATATCGGATCTGCTTTTACCTTTATCGGTGAGATGTTCAGGCCGGACAATATTCTTCCGGCAGCGGAGTTCTTCGATACCTTCGATATGGGAACGGTGCCTTTTATCAGGTTCCATTTAAACCTTGCGATCCCCGCATTTTATGTGCTCACCTTCGCAGCGCTTCAGCTTACGAAGAATATATACGAGAAGAGATACAAGCCGAACCTGAGGACCGCTGTCGTGACCGCAGTGCTCTTCGTGTGGTCATTCCTTTATGCCAATGCGGTCTCGGATTTCATATACTTTAAATTCTGATCATGGAAGAAAAAAAGACCTGGAGAAAATTTCTCATACAGACACTTGCTCTTACGGCAGCGCTGATGGCAGCGGTTGCCGCTCTTGTCGTGTGGGTCGATCCTTTCTTCCATTACCACGGCCCTGCGGCAGGCATTTCCTATATCCTTGACAATGAGAGATATCAAAATGACGGCATTGTCAGAAATTTCGAATACGATGCGCTGATAACCGGCACATCGGTCACTGAGAATTTCAGGACAAGCCTTGCGGATGAGCTTTTCGGAGTAACAAGCGTAAAGGCCGCATATGCCGGGGGATATTATAAGGAGATAGGAGACGGTGAAAGGACCGCGCTTGAGTCCAACCCGGATATCCGTATTGTCATCAGGAGCATGGATACATTTTTTGCGATGACCGAACCCGGATACCGGAATCCAGAAGCGGCCGATCCGTCATTTCTCACGGACAGGAATCTCTTTAATGACGATGCGTATATCTATAATGCAGACGTGCTTTTCGAATATGTGAATGCGGAACTTATCCGCACCGCAAAGGGCGTTCCCGGAGATAATTTCGACACCTATATGAGATTTGCGGAGGACCGTTCCTTAGGTGCCGCATATGTTCTCAAATATATTGATAATGAAGCAGTGCCTGCCGCAGAATATACCGGACTGTCCGATGAGGACAGACAGATGCTGCTCGAGAATATCAGGGCGAATCTTACCGCCAACATTGCGGCTTATCCGGATGTGGAATTTTATTATTTCATTCCTCCGTACTGCATCGCAGACTGGTACGGCAATCATATTGTGACGGGTGATCTTCCCGCGTATATTGAGACTATGAAAATACTTACGGAAGAAGTCCTTAAGTATGATAACGCTCATGTATTCTGTTTCTATGATGACACGGATCTGGTCACGAACCTTGATAATTACTCGGATCTTCAGCATTACAGCGGGGATGTATCGGACATGATACTTACATGCATGGCAAAGGGTGAGCATGAATTATTCAAAGACACCTATGCCGGATATTTTGAAGAAATTGAAGAATTCTATATGAATTACGATTATTCTCAAATGTACAGGCAGTAACGCCCGGGGGGACGTTCGATATTTCAGACGTATTTACGGGAGAAGATCATATGTCCAAGAAGAAGCTATTCCATATAGACCAGCGGTATGTTACGGTCAATCTTACACTTTGTATCATAATCTATGCCGTGGTGGTGCCTTTCTGCATCTACCTGAGCATTGATAATTTTTTCCGCGGTGATTATCTTGTGGCAAAATATGCGCTTTTCTGTGCTGTCATGACTGCGATCGCAGTCGTTAATTTCTCAATATGTAAATTCGGAAAAAAGAAGCGCTCGTGGCTTATGCACATTGCCATCAATATCCAGTGCTTTGTGTATTGGATAACCTTTGCGTTTTTCCTTTACACGGGCGGAACCGAAGGATCGAGCATTTTCCTTTTCTTTGTTGCGGTGCCCGTGGTTTTCTTTTTCTTCAATCTGTCTTACGGTATTTATTTCAGCACGGTCTTCTTCATTATGATGACCGTATATATGAATTCTCCGCTCAGAGAACTCGGATATCAGTTCCCTGAGGTTTACTATCAGAGACTTCCCATGATGTATCTCGCCGATTGTGTAATGTGTGCGGTCGCACAGTATGAGATCGTAAAAGCCAAGATCAGACAGGATGATGCTCTTGAGCAGGCAAAGCATGCCAATGAAGCCAAGACGGACTTTCTTGCAAACACGAGCCATGAGATCAGGACTCCCATTAACGCCGTGCTCGGAATGAATGAGATGATCCTCAGGGAAACGGCTAAGGCGGAAGCAATGGAGAATGCCGATGCCAAGGCATATCTGGAAGTATTCA
>JAEEGG010004682.1_pt1 | contig 33002 bp, 24 predicted proteins | sample 9134161 | NCBI WGS metagenome assembly JAEEGG01 (sample SAMN16246543, study PRJNA631951) | gut metagenome | biome: gut microbiome; feature: rumen; material: CR-attached | host: Bos | place: Iran: Karaj | collected 2018-10 | reverse complement strand
TGACGAACGAATGGTTACCGAAGGCTTCCACTTTCGCGCGGTTGTTCTGGTTGGCGGGAATAAAGCAGTTGACCTCGGCCACCAGGTCGCGCAAGTTTGTCACACCATAGTTGACGTTCCAGCAGTTTTCGGTTTCTACCTCTGTGGCACCGTTTGCCAAACCTCTCGTCATAGCCTTGGCAGAAGCCACCTGCCGGCCCGGAGCCTTAAACGATACGGCAGCATCCTTTCCTGGCAGGAAGGGGCGTGCAATGAACTGCTGGTCACTGGTGATGCAGGCAGCATACAACAGCGTGTCAGCCTTTGGTGCCTTGAATGTCAAGTCTATCGTTTCATTGTTCTTGGCCGTCACCTTCAGCAGCATGTTGGTTGACCCAATGAAGGGGTTGCCGTCTAGGATGGCTATCGCTTTGATGCCTTCGAGGTTGGCATCAGCTGTCACCTTGACGTTGTACTGGTTGGTCAGCACCCAGTTCTGCTGTTTGTCGATCGTAGTGTTCAGCGTCTTTTCAGCATAGCTCAATCGTTCGCTGTCACTGACCGTGTAAGGCTTCTTGACGTAATCATCCATATTATGCTTACACGATGTTGTTACCATCAGGCCACACATCATCATGGTAGCCCACAAACACAAATACTTTCTCATATTCCTTTCCTATTTGATTATTTAACAAAATCTGGTTGATAGATACCACCCTGCCCCGTCGGTGGTACAGTGGCATCGAATCTGGTCCACTGGATGCTAAAGATGCGGTGCAACTTGTCGCAGTAGTACGACAGGCCTACGTTAACACCAACATCGTTGCTGCCTACGACCAAAGAGAACAGCCACTGGTCCTCAATCTGCTGGGCTTCGGCCATACCGCGCACCTCATTGCCAATGGTGGCACAGAGCAGGTCCTGTGCCGAGGCATACTTGGCCAGCGTGTCCTGCAGCTGCACCTCTACAACCATGGTCTGTTCGTACAGGTCGTAGTTAGGCGACTGCCATGTAGGACGCACATCCGTACCTGCAGGAATTTCCGCTGGTGTCGGTATCGGTGCATCGTCGCCGTCCGACGAGCAGCCCCACGCCATGAAGGTGAAGGCTGCCAATGCTAATATACTCTTTTTCAACATCATCTTATGAATTACGAATTATGAATTACGAATTATGAATTATGAATTATTTAACCACCACGGCCTTACCGTTGTAGATATATACACCACTCTGTGTCGGTTTCTTACCAATCAGCACACCGCCCACGTTATACCATTGGCCATCGTGCGGCATCTGGTCGAGAGCCGTGAAGTTGATGGCCGTAGGCTGTTCCGGCGTACCAAGCACCTTGTCCGCCACGTAGTTGATGTGGCTGCCCGTCATAGCGATGGTCTCGCCGTCGCGCTCCAGCACGAAGGTCAGCGTCTCGTTGTTGTTAGCATCGCTGCCTATGTTCAGGTAGAACAGGTGTTGCGTCTCGTCGTCAATGGTCAACTCGGCTTCTGCCATGCGGTCACCATCTCTGAACACCACCAGCTTGTCGCCAGCCTCAGTCTCTACGCCCTCTACGGCAGCCACAATGTTCATCGTCGTCGCCGTGCTGACGGCTGAGCGCTTTGGCGTAGCCGTCTCATTGGTACTGCTGTAGCGTGAGTCGTTGAGGTAGAGCGGATACAGGAACTTCACCTCGCTGTCGGCCAGTCGTTTCAGCATGTAGCCTTTGCCGGCCTCCATATACTGCAGCGAGCCCTTCCATGCCAGTCCGGTAGCCGTCTGACTGAGAATGGCAAACTGGTCTTGCGACTTCACCACGTCACCCACCTGTGCCTGTTCCGTGTAGTCCGCCAGTGCCTGTGCGATAGGCAGGTTAATCGTCGAATTGTAGCCTATGCGGTTCCAGTTCTTATGCACAACGATGTATCGGCGAGCGAACTCACCTTCCAGATAGATGGTCTTATCGCTCTCCGAGGAGATGCTGTACATCCGTGCGGGATCGATGGCCGCCACCTGGTCGCCCTTGTCCCACTTCTGTCCAATGGCTGTCTTCTTGCTATTATAGCATTTATAGGTCACGCTCTTGGTGCCGTTGACGGTCATGATCATGTCGCCAGCCTCCCATTTCGACATACTGTTCAGGAACTGCCCTAACGTCGTGCCTTCCTTGGGAATGACGTTGAAGCTGACCCAGTTCCAGCCCTTCTGCAGTTTCACGGTCTGTACGTCGTCGTAGCTGTTTTGCAGCACTATGGGGTTGACGTCCGTGCCGACAATGGCATCCTTCTCGAAGCTATAGACCTTGCCGTCGGCAGGCTTCACGCTATAGACCTTGCCTTTCGAGGCATCGAAGAAGCGGAAGCTCAGCGTAGGTAGCGAGGCATCGGCTTCGTGGTCGCTATAGATGGTCAGATAGGCTAAGGCCTCATGGGCGTTGGCATTGTCGTTGACCTCGATATGGGTCATGCCCAATGGACGGTAGTTCTCGTCGAATACCGCCAGGATGTCCTCCTTCGAGCTGGCCACCACACCGTCAATCTTGACGCGGGCCACCATCATCATGGTCTGGTTCTTCTGTATCAGACTGTCGGGGACGACCCAATCAGGCTCGTCGCCACGTACACGCAGCGTAATGGGCAGCGGTTCCGACATCTTGTTGTCGCCCACCAGGGCTATCTGCTCGTTATACGTACCTATATTAATATAGTCGCTGACGGTGAACTCAATTTTCTGCTCGTCCAGTGCATCAAGCACGCCCTGTGTCTGTGAAGCGTTGATCCACAGCGGCAGGTCTTCCAGCCTGTAGTTCTGCTTCACGCCGCTCAGGTTCTTCACGGTGGCCTCGAAGGTCAGTCCGTTACCGTAGTCAACATCCCTTTCTATGCGCTTCACATCCCAGCGCAGCGGGTTGCGATAGACGTAGAGGTTCATCGTGACAGGCGATTCCATCGTATTGCCCTGCAGGTCGGCCACTTCCTTCACGGTGACGTAGATATTGGTCTTCTCCACCATGTAGTCGGGCTGCTTGATATTCATATACAACTCGTTGCCGTTGGCCACATAGCTATACATCAGATTGTCCAACTGGGCGTTGCTTACCATCGGGGCGTAGAAGTCGCGTGCAGCCATGGCATCCACTTCTGCATAGGCCACCAGCGTGTCGCGACGTGCCGTAATCTCAGCCCGGTCATTGACATAGCGTTTCAGGCTGATGCCCGTAGCCTCCAAGTGCTGCTGGTTGTCGTCCTTCTTCTCCGAGCGTCCGAAGTCCAGATAAGCCAGCATGGCACTCATCGTGCCGAGCGGCGTATGGTTAGAATACTCCTTGATGAGATTCAGCGGCAGTACGCTCTCAAACATACCCAACTCGTCAATGTGTCCGTTCATCACGTTCGTTGGCGTGTTCTTGTCCACATAGGTGGCACCTAAGGCAATGTGGTCGCCTACGATGCCTGCCACGCTGTCAGCGGGGAACGACTCAACCAGTCGCTTGTCCACATAGACGTTGCTGACGTTCTGCGAACGCGAGACGGTCATGGCAAAGTGATGCCAGCTACCTTCTGACACGAAGGCCGACGTCTCCTTTTCAAAGCCCTGCGAACGGACGTAGAGCTTACGGTCCTTCACGCCGATATTGATCTGGTCGTCCTGATCGCGCTTGGCCTCACCGTTAGAGAACAGTGTGGCATTCTCGTCGTTCGTGCGGAACCAGAAAGTCAGGGTATAGTCGTGGTTCTTCGTACGAATGAACTTGTCGGGTTTCAGGCGCAGACCCTTGTCGCCGTTGATGGCCATTGAGATGCCGACAGGTCGTTTCCAGGTGGCGCCAACCAGCGACAGATCCATGCTACCTGGAGCCTTGTCGTAGGCCCACTCGCCCTCGCCTTCATTCAGCGGATAGTAGTCCAGCAGTCCCGTCTCGTAGCCAGTCAGCTTCTTCTTGCCGTAGCTGCCGAGTGAGGCTTGATCCATGGCCCGGTTCCAGAGACGGAACTCCAACATCTCACCTTTATACATGGTTTCGCGCGTGACCTCAAAATCAGAACCTAAGCTAATGCACGAGGAAGCACCTTCGTATCGTTCCTGTAGTTGCTTGCTACCGATAGCCTTGTTGCCGTCGTAGAAGTTCACGGTTGTCTTATCGCCGCTTTGGTCGAGCACGTAGGCCACTTGGTGCAGCATATTGTTGAACGACACAATGGAGTCTGATACCAGTATCTCGCCATTGATGGTGGCTGAGAGTTTCCTATCGGCAGTCAGTCCGAAGCGCAAGCCCTTCTCATCGCCACCATGTGCAAAGACTGTCATCTCACGCTGGTCGGCAGCTGGGTTCAGCATGACATCCACAGTGAAGCTCTTACCCATCAGGTTGCGTTCGCCCTGCGTGTTGGCCAATGCATTACCATCGAAGCTCAGCGACGTTGACGTTGAGATGTCGTTGCTGAGCAGCGTACCCAATACTTCGAAGTTGTTGATGTCGCGCAGGTAGTTGCCGGCAATAGGCTCCGAGAACTTAATCAGGATGTCGTCGCCGATGCCTAAGATGCCGTTGGTAGGCTCAGGCGTACCGAAGGCTACAGGGCGACGGGTGTCCTTGATGCCCTTCAGCACCTCCGACGAACCTGTCAGGTAGCCACCGGCATGGCGGCAGTAGGTCACGGCGCGGATGTCGTAATACTGCTCTACGGGATCCTTCTCGCCAAAGAACGGAGCCACGATGACACCCGAACTTGGTATCGTGTCGGTCACACCGCTGGCCTTCTTCTTCAGTTCGTTGTCGGCATAGTACGAGCAGACGTTCACCCAGTCCTTATCGCCTTGGTTCGATAGCTTGTATTGCAGCTCGATATGGTCGAAGTTAGGCCAGTTCACGTCGAAGCCCTCTATGCGCACAGGCATGTAGTAAGCCAGGCGGTCACCGTCGTATGGACTGTCAGTGTTCATCACCCAGTTGTTGCTGGGTACGCTGACCTTCACCTTGCCGGCCGACGGGATGAAGTGTGCCGAGATGGGACATTCAAACACGCGGGCATTGTCTTCAGGATCCATCAGGCAGAAGGTGATGTCCTCATAGTCGAATGCCGTGTTGGGATAAAGTTCCACCTGCTTGGTGAAGACGGCATGCTTGCCGTCGGCACCCATGACAGGATACAGGGTGATATCGGTACCCTGCGTAGTGACGGGCGAACCGTCCACTAACACCTTGGCACCCTTGGGATTCGAGTTGGCCTTGATGTAATACTGGAAGACAAGCGATGCCTGTTCGGGGTAATCGGTCTCGTTGGCTATGTGCAGGGTGTATCGTGCAGGTTCGCCGTATGGCACGTTGCTTACTACAGGCTCGTCAACCCATATTCTGGGCTTGTCGGCAGGAATGGTGGCTACATCCAGCACGGTACCTGGCTGGAACCACTTCGTCTTGCGCTCACCCTCGTAGGGCTGACAGGTCACGCCACCCAAGGTACGGAACACAAAGTTGGAATACACCTTCGTTCCATAGTCGAGATAGCTCAGGAATGACGTTCCCAAGCTGCCGCTACGCACCTTGTCAAGCATGTCTTCTGTCAGCTGGATGAAGACATTGTTCGTCGAATCACACGTGAATTCGTTGGCCGTGCGATAGACTTCCACCGTCAGGCTCGACTTGCTGGCTGTTGCCAACGAGAAGCCCACCTTCTTGAAGTGCGTCTCCGTGGTGGTGTACTTGTCGGCAAAGGCTGCCTCGAGGATGGGGGTGAACTCCGTAGTCACATTGACTGCCATGGACTTGGTTTCAAATTGCACTTTCTGATCGTCAATCTTACTTGTTTTTTCTTTGTACTCAAGTGTTCGGTCGGACTTCAATGCATTCCAAGCTTTGAAGAATGTTCCCAAAATCGAAAGACCTGCGTCTGCAAAACTACCGCCATCCGACAATAACGGATAGCGCAGGTAGCGCGAATTCGTCTTAGTGGTCGAGAAGTTCTCGCTGTACTGTATCGATGCGGCACCGCCATCAAAGTCATAGCGTTTCACCAGGTCGGAGGACATGACCGACAACTTCTCCTGTTCGTTCTTTGCCAGGAAATCCATCCATTGACCTACTTCCTGGTTCAGTGCATGGATGCTGTCGCCAGTCTCGTACTGATTGCCATTGCCGTCCACCACCGTTGCCCTGGTGTTGTTTGGCCAATAGATTTTGTACTTAAAGCCAAAGGATGCATCGTTTTCATCCACCTCGCTGACATAGGCCGCATAGCCCTGGTTGTCGGCCAGTTTCTGGGCGTTAGCCTCGCTATACCCCTTCGGCAGCAGCAACGAGTTGCGCACCTTGATGAGGTCGGGCAGCAGCTCGTTTTCAATATAGAACTGTGAATGTACGAATGTACTCTTCACGGTATTGCTCACGCCTAACGCCTCATTGCGAACCAGATAGATGGAGTTGCCCGTATCGTCAACACCTCGGGCCAACACCTCTACAGTGCCTACAGGCACCTTGACCGTCGCACCATTCTGGGTGGTAAAGGTGCCGCCTTCGTGCAGTTTCAGTTGCTGGTAAACGCTGTCGGGGATGACTGTCACAGCCAGGGCATCCTGAAGGATATTCACCATCGAAGCACCAATGAAGAGGTCGCCCTTCGGGCCTACCCACTTCTTGCCGGAGTTCGTCTGTATACGCTCCGTCACGTCGATGTTGTAGGTGTAAACCCATGAGAAGCCAAAACTGGTCTGGATATCAATGTCAAAGAATGTACTCTTTTCAGTTTTGTCGTAAACGCCACTCATAGGCGAAGCTAATGCAACAGTTGTCAAACTCTTCCAAGTTGATGCGCCAGAGCCGATTTTTTGATAGATATTCACACCCAGTGAGGCAGAGAAATCAGCAGAATAGCCATAGCTCATTTTCGAGCCTTCCTCGATATACGAGTAACTGCCGCCACCCGGTGGGTCGCGCAGGATGTCGAACAAGATGGGAACACCCGTAGTCATGCTCTTTCTGCCCTCAGGCTTGGGCTTGGAAGCCATCACAAAGCCTTTCAGGATACCACCGTTCAGCGGTTTCACGTCGTAGAAGGAGTTGTCGTATTCCAGCGTGATGCTGATGTGCTTCAGCGCATGCTCGTCCGTCAAGTCGAAGGTGGCGTTCTGCGGCGTGAAGATGTAGGAGCCCAGACCCTCTTCGTCGAGCGTAATCTCCTTGTTGTCCGTGTCGCTCAGCATGGCATTCTTGATAGTCACCTTGCCGCCGTTGAGGTTCACGACATCGGGTATGGCGTTGGAATTGTTGTTCCAGTAATACATCTCGCAGGCCTGCAGCGTGAAGCCGTATGGCGAACCAGCCATGAAGACCGGATAGCCGAACGAGTAAGTGGGTGTGACCTTTGTGGCATCCTGCGGATCCTTCTTGTTATACCAGAGATGAATCTCGGACTTGTTGCCGATAATGTCTGTCGATGTCATTTTCTGAACACCGAAATAGTCCTCGCCACTGGGGTTAAACTGCTTGACCTTGACAGTAGGCACAGCATGGTAGATGCGGTTGTACACCACGGTATCGTTACGGCCATTGAATGACAGGTCAACCGTCTCGCCCACCTTGCCGTCTTGGAACAGGGTGGCGTAGCCCTTGGCCGACACCTCGATGACCTTGTACTTGGCGGGGTGCAGCATGACCTGGTATTCGCCCGTCTTGGCATCGGGACGGACAGTCAGCATATGGCGGGTAATGTCCACCCGTGTCGTGTCCTTTTCGCCAGCACCAAAGGCTGTCTTGTAGGTGACGCTCTTCACCGTCTCGTCGTCCTGCTTGCGGATGAGCCATGAGGCGTTGTCGCCCTCCAGCTGGATGACAATCTTCAGCGAGTCGCCCAGGTTGTTCTTCGAGAGGCTGTTGCCCAGCGGCCTGTTACCCTCGATGTCGCCACCTACCACGCGACCGCGTAGCATGACGGTGGTAGAGTCCCAGAGATAAACATCCGAGACGTCCTTGACGAAGTTGTATTGATATTTTTGATTCTCATTGAGGGCATCGTGATTCACCAGGAATCCGCCGTTAGCAAAGTAGTGGTTGTCCTTCACGGCCTGGACCGTGTGCGGACCCCTCGGAATGCTCAGCGCAAAGGCACCCTGGTTGTCGGTGATGATGACCTGGTTGCTGGCATCGTGCATCACGTTGCCGTCCAGTTTGAACGATACACCTGGCACGGGAACAGAGGTGTCGCGGTAGTACACGTGACCTGAATAGACAAAGTAGTTGTCCATATAGAAGTTAAAGCCCTGCGACCAGTTTGTGTTCTGGCTGAAATAGACCAGTCCGTCGCTGTTGGGGCCTACGAAAGTGCCCCTGCCGCCTGTTGCGATGACTTCCACGGTATAACTGCCGTTCTTGTTGTAAGGCAGGTTTCTGAACTCGTAGTAGCCTTCGTCATTGGTAGTAGTCTCATAGACAGCCTGGGCACCAGGAATACTACCGTTGGGATGGCACTGTACAGTGACACCGCCCATGGCTGTACCGTCAGACATGCGAATATAGCCATCAATCATACCTGTCTTCACACAACTACCCGTGCAGTTCTCCTTCTCGATATTGGTGCCCTCGCACTGATAGACACTCTCCACACGGTAGTCATAGTCCTGCTGTACCAGTACGGTCTTATCCTCGTAGAACAGCTGGTTGAGGTTGGTGGCGATGGTGTCTGCCTCGGGCCATTTCTCATTATCCAGGCTGACGTTAGGATCATGCTGACGACGCAACACGCGGAAGTAGTCGTGGTCGCCACCAGTGGTTTCCCACTTCAGCAGCACGGACGACTGCTTCGCCGTTGCCTCCAGCTTAGTGATGCGGTTGCTGTTCTGGAAGCGGTAGCTCTTGTCGCCCTGGTCTGCCTTCGTCACAGCGTATGTGGCGCTGTTCTCCTTGACTCCGACAATCGGTAGCGGCGACTTACCCCTCTCCACAATCAGGTCGAAGGAGTAATCAACGCACTTGCGCGACAACTCCTGGGTAAACTGATGCTCCTTGATGGCTTTGTCGTTGCCCGACAGGTCGATCAGTCTGCTTTCCACGCCCTTCTCGCCATGCATATTGATGCGCAACTGCAGTTTGGCACGCTGATCCCAGATAGTGGTACCATAGAGAGTGCCCGACTCACGAGAGTAAGAGGGTACTATGGCGTTGCCGACTATTTTCCAGCTGTTCTCGCCTAACTTCGAAAGCAGTTGGGCATCGGTGAGGTTAACGCTTGTCTTACCCTGACCGACAGATGTGACTGCCATCTCTGGAACGACCATATCGCCATCCACTGTCCAGTTACTTGTTCCCAACTTGTCTATCAGCGTTTCGTTCGACCACTTTCCTACATTGCGGTTGTCGCTGTACACCGACGACCAGTCGTGAGTGGAATAGTTACTGTTGTCACAGTCAACTTTGACTAAGGCTGCAACAGCTATAGAAATGGGTTTATACAATCTGTAGCACATTTCCAGATTCTTGATATTGGTATAGGTACCATTCTCGTAGCATTTTCTGATATACCATGTGCCAGGATTGTCGTAAGAATAACAAATGAATGGCGCTGCGTAGGAGTTATCCCAACTGGTGGCAGTCATGGTACCGTCAAACAGACAATCGGCCATGCTAACATTGTACAGTCCCGCATTTGCAATAAATCCAGAGGCGATGCACGCATCGGAAGTATCAATAATGTCGGCAGATACGCGGACATTATGAATAACTAATGTTCCACCAGATTCATAAGTACTATTATGAATAGATTTCACCAGACCTCCAGGATTTGTACCACGAATAGTACCCGTGACATGGAGATTCCAGATCGTCGCACTACCAACGTAGCTGAACGGGGCAGCAGCGCTTCCATTAGAAGGATTGATGTTGCAATTGATGGTGTGACCATTGCCATTGAAGGTGCCCATGAAAGGTCTGACGATGGTACCTATTGACTCAGTGATGGTAATGTCGGCAATCAGGATAGCGTTGGTATTTGGGTCCTCATTCACCTTTTGACCAAAGGTCTTCCAGTCGTCAGCATTGCGAATGATAAAATACTTTTTAATACCGATTTCCGTCGTCTCACTGCCGTCGTAGAGTTCGGAATAGTAGCAATCTTGTATCTCTAAAGGATACGCTATGCCGCTATTAGCACGGGCGAAGGTCTTACAGTTATCCATCTTCGTGCTGATTCGCGCAGGCTTGAAGTAACAATTATGGAAAAAAGGAATATAGGTCGTTTGGTCTATCCAGCCGACAAAGCCGCCATTGCTGTGGCATTTCTCGCCTAAGAAGCTGCCATCAAAGAGACAATCAAAAAAGCCCACCCTGCCATTAATTGCATGAGCCACAAAGCCACCATTGGTGGCATCGCCATCGACAGAGCTGTCAAGGGTGACGGAAGACTGACACGATGAGAAAGTAACGTCTTTATTCATGACCTGACCGACGATACCACCGCTGAACTTTGCACTCGAGGTAATAGTACCAGCCACTTTCAGCTTAGAGAAGTATGCTCCCACGACATAGCGGAAAGGAGCCGTGTATTCTTGTGTACTTTTGTAGTGGACGGTCAACGTGTAGCCATTGCCATCGAATTCGCCTTGATAGGGATGGTCCTTCGTGCCCACCATAGTCTGGCTCTCGCCGAGGTCGATGTCGCCGGCAAGGTAGGCATCGAGCTTCTCCTCGCCGTTGTTGACGCGCTGGGCAAAGCGCTCAAAGTCGGCCACGGAACGGATGATGACATTACCACTTGGACTAGTTTCGGGACCGCTGAAGTTGAAGGCAAAGTCTGCCTTGTGTACATCGTCGTTCCACTCGGTGGCGCTTCGTGTGACGGTGGCATTGTTGATGCCGAAAAGACTCAGAACGGCAGGAATCTGCACCTGCGCATACTTGGCGGCAGGCGCCCATCCCCACAAGGTGGTAGCCTGGCGGCGCACACGATAGGTGACGGGCTTGCCCTGATAGCCATCGAGCATGGTGCTGTCAAGGATTTCATAGTTCATCTTGTTGCGTTCATACAGTTCCTGACCAATCGTTACCCATGAGGCATCGCTGGGGTCAGTGCTACCAGTCATGTTGCGCTGGATGTCGAACATGTCGTTCTCCATGATGTCGGCCAGCTCGGGCAAATCCACCTGCCACCTCACAACCACCTTGCCATCGTTGCGCATCGTCGCTGTCAGCGCGGTGGGCGTATGAAGCATGGGGACGCTGATCGGATTTGACGACAGTTCATTAGGAATTTGTGTGCCGTCGCTGGCTACGGCCTTACCTCTGAGTATCACGCTGGAATAGGGACGCTCCATGGGTACATTGACATAACCCGAGAGGCTGCTGGTCTCCACCTTCTTGATGGTGACATGGCCCGTGGCAGCGTCAATCATACTCAGCTTGGCATCGCTCAGGCTCTTCACTTGGGCATACCAGGGAATCATGATGTAGCCGGCACTGCTCTTGTCGAACGCCAGCATGGGGTCCATCAGCGTGATGGAGGAACCAATCGGCTTTGGACAGTCATAGTCGTCGAACTTATGCTCTACCTCCGAATGACTGTAACGGTCGTCATATCTGAACTTGACGCGCATCTTCAGCTTCTTGCCACGCCACTGGTAAGGCACCTTCCAGCGAATCTTCGCCGTATGGTGGTCGTCGTCGTCAGCATCGCGCTTCAGCACCCAGCTGATGGAGCCGCTGTTGCGGGTAAAGCTGACCAGACCACTGGTAGTGTTGACAATCTTGAATTCGCCTTCGGCACTGGCCTTGAAGGTGGCGGGCTTATCCTGGTCGCGCGAGCTGTCGTAAGCATAGTAGAGGATACTGGTCTCGCTCTCACCCTCAGGTGTGACGTAGATGTAACCCCACGTGACGGCATCGTTCGACGAGGAGTCCCAGATGAACACGGGGATGGAGTACTCAATCTCGCAATCGCCCACCGTCATCCAACTGAAGCCCTTCGATTCGGTGAAATACCATGCTCTGCTGTCAGCCATGGCACTGAGGCTCACTGCCCATAGGCAGAACAGCAAAAACAGGCGCATCGGCGCACAACTTAGATTGTTCTTTAGTCTATTCATAATATTTGGTTTTTGTTTCTTATTCTCTGGTACTGGTCGAGGTTTCTACACACAACTCTTTTAAAATCGTTGTAGCCGCCGAGGGAGTCGAACCCTCGACGGCATAAGGGGGATTACAGTATAGCGCCCCGGGCGCTTTTTTTAGAGTGCGAACTTGTAGCCGACAGTGAACTGGATGACACCGTTCTTTGAGCTGTTGTCACCATCCTTGTTCACCTTAGTTACACCGAGATTGTAACGAAGGTCGAAAACGGTCTTCTCATACTCGTAAGAGATACCAAGGGGAATAGAGAGGTCGAAAGTCTTGCAGGCATCCTTGAAGTCTATGTCAGAGCTCTCAGTTGCACCAATACCATCAACCTTAGCCTTTGCGCTCAGCAGGAAACCTGGCTGCACACCGGCCTTGATAGCCCAACCCTTGGCAAAGTAGAAATTTGCTACGATGGGGATGTTCAGATAAGCGAGATTACGCTGGTTCTTGTCCCAACCTGCAAGGGTTGTACCACCAGTAGAAACTTTATACTCACCGAAATCACAACCCTGCATAGAATACAGCAGACCAGCTGCTACAGAGAACTTCTCAGAGAGACCATACTCAGCCTCTACACCTACAGCAAAACCTAACTTTAACTTTCCTTTTTCGTCGTTGACCTTAGTGTCTGAAAGGTTTGCAAGGTTCAAACCGATTTTGGGTTGCAAGGTCAGCTGACCAACTTCGTTCTGTGCACTTGCTGTCAGGGCAACTGTTGCCATGATCAGCATCATCATCATTTTTTTCATTGTTTTTTAAATTGATTGATAATAATTAATAATGCGATTAATGGTTTAGTATTTTGGTACAAAAGTAGTCAAAAAAAACGAAAAACACAAGAGCAACATCGTCGTGAGCGAAGATTTTGCATTAGCTGAGACTCTTTTTGCATTAGCTGAGAGTTGCTTTCATCTTTTTTACTGATTATTCCATTAACGCATGTCAACTTGATTGTCGTGTTCACCACATCAGTAACTGCCGATGAAATGGGGAAAAATCAAAAGCACTGAGCTGATTCGTCGATGTTTTCCGTGTGGGATGATGTCATTCTTATGACAATTTGTGTGTAAATTTACATTTTGGTAGAGAAAAATGCCCGATTTTGCTAAAAATGTAGTAATTTTGTGGCGAAAATACCGCAATAATAAACAACGATATGCCTGAACAGATTACTCCATTGTCAATACTGTATCTCCTGCTCCACGGTGCAGGAACTGCCGTGTGCATCGTGCTGTTCCTCTACCTACTGCTGTGTCGGGGCAAGGCTATCGCACCCGACATCACACCACCCGCACGACTGCGCCGCTGGGCAGCAGCATTATTCGGCATCATGGCCATGACTCACATCTGGTGGATACTGTTCTACACATATTCGGACGACACCAGTTCGTTGATTTATGGGTTGCTCGTCGCTGCCGACTGCATGGCACTGCCTCCCGTCTTTGTCGGAACCCTGCTGACTATGCTGCAGGATCGCCGCCGACCAATATGGCCCATTATAGTCGTCATGGTACCCTGTGCAGTGATTGCTGTGCTGCAAATCGCCCTGCCATCCATCGACCTCACAACTCCGAACAAGATCTATGGACTGATTCTCTTCGCGGCCTTTATTATATATATGGTGATAGCCGTGAGACAATATGGGCGGTGGTTGCGCGACAACTACGCCGACCTGGAGCACAAGGAGGTGTGGCTCAGTCTGATGCTGTTTATCGGCCTCATACTGCTGCTCATGAGCTATGAATATGCCGACAACTACGTGATGTCCACCATCGCCCATCTCCTCGGATTCCCGTTGGTTGGCCTCCTGCTGTGGCGCGTGGAGACGTTGAAAGACCTGAGCACCGACAGTTTTGCCTCCCCCAAGCCTGTCCAAAGGGAGACCTGTCTATGTAAGACCCCCTCCCCCAAAGGCGAGATTTCCCATATCGGCCAACTGCTGGCGAAGCACTGTGAGGACACGCGGCTCTACCTGCAGACAGACTTGACCTTGTCGCAACTCTCGGTAGCAGTCGGTGTGAACCGCTACTATCTCAGTCAGTATTTCACCAGTCAGGACACAAGTTACTATGAATACATCCACGACCTTCGCGTCGATTACTTCATAGCCCGCTACCGTGAACTTGCCGCTGCACAGAAACCCATTGTCGCCCAGCAGTTGGCGCAAGAGAGCGGCTACCACAGTTACAGCACCTTTAGCACCGCCTTCAAGCGACGCATGGACAAGAGTGTCAGCGCCTGGATGCGTGAAGAGGAACAGTAGGAGCCTACCATTGATTTTTTTTTGATGCGCTTTGTTGATCAATATGCGTGGCCGTCGGCAATCTCCTCCTTGTCGAGCTTCTTCTTGTCGAGAGCATACCAGGCATAGGCGATGTAGGCCAGCACGAAGGGGATGAGCAGACTGACGTAGAACATGGTGCGCAGGGTAAACTCGCTGCTGCAAGAGTTGGCAAGGGTCAGCGACGACTGCAGGTCAGCAGTAGAGGGATAGTAGGCAGTGTGGTTCCATGCCGACATGAGCAGCAGGGGTAACACCACAAGTACCACACCGATGCCTGCAGGCCAGATGCCCTGGATGTAGTCCTTAGAGACGATGGTCTTGCCGATGGCATAGAGTACCAGCACGACACCCACGAGGAGCACGATGGTGAGATACCACATATCGATGAAGTTATGGAGGTACTTATAGGGTTCCATGAAGATGACACCCTCGTCGTTGTAGGCATAACCATCCTTCAATAGCAGGTGTACCAGATAGGCGACGAAGAGGATGAGGAACGGGATGGCGGCACCAAGGAGGCGCACGCTGGCTCGACTGCGGATATCCTCGTCGTTCACATTATTTATAATATATAAGGTACCCAGCACACGAGCCAGGAACATCACCGCCAGTCCGAAGACCAGCACCCACGGGTTCAGCAGGGCGTCGAGGCCGTGTGAGGCGTTGGCCCAATGCGAGATGATGGGAGTAAACGACTCAGCGTCTATCAAGTTGTCTTTCTCTACGATGAAGTTGGATCCCTCGAAGAAGGTGGCCACGGCACCGCCCAAGAGTAACGGACCTACAAGGCCATTGATGATGAGGAACCACTGGAAGGTCTTGGCACCAAGGATGTTGCCCAACTTGTTCTGGAACTCATAGCTAACGGCCTGCAAGACAAACGTAAACAGAATGGCCATCCATAGCCAGTAGGCTCCGCCAAAACTGGTGGAATAGAATAGCGGAAAGGAGGCGAAGAACGCTCCTCCGAAGGTGACCAGCGTGGTGAACGTCAGTTCCCACTTACGACCTGTGGAGTTGATGATGAGTCGGCGCCCCTCCTCGTTATATCCCAGGGAACGTACCATCGAGTTTGCACCCTGTACGAACAGCAGGAAGACCAGCAGCGCTCCCAAGAGTGATACCAGGAAGCACCAGTAGTGTTGTAAGAAATCGTATGTCATGATTGTGGCCCTTTCTTGATTTGTTTAAGCATAATATTGATTTCCACGCAGAGCATCAGGGTGAAGAGGAACAGGAAGAGGAAGAACGTCAGGGCTACCGAGAAACTTTCGATGTCGCTGACACCCACCCATGTGGGCAACATATCCTGAATGGTCCACGGCTGACGTCCGAACTCAGCGACCAGCCAGCCACTCTCTGAGGCAATGTATGCCAACGGGACGAGGATGATGGCGAGCCAGTAATGCCATGCGGGCAGTCCTACGATGTCGTGGCAGTCGGCCTTGGTCTCTGGCAAGAGTCCGACGGTAGCCAACAGGCGACGCGTAATCACAGAGAGATAAGGTATCTTAAAGGACAGGATTGCCAGCAACAGGAAATAGAGGATGAACAGACAACCTGCGCCCACCATGATGCGGAAGGCCCAGAAGTTGACCCAGATGGGTGGTACGATGTCGTTCTTGTCCTTCACATAGCCATAGCCGAAGTAGGGCATGTTCTCGTTGAGTGTATTCAACTGGGCTGCGAGAACAGACTCGGCAGCGCCTTCTGTCTTTGACTTACGATAGGCAGCCAATGCCTCGATAGCCATACGGCCACGGACGATTTTCTCTTCGATGCTGGGTTCCTCGGTACCATCGGCTCTTTTGTAGCCATTCATAATGTCGTTGATGCCTGGAACAAAGCCATGAAAGTCATTGGTGGCCATGAAACTCAATGCATAGGGCACCTCAATACCCGGCACGATGGTCAGTCCACGGTCATAGCCGCCATCATGTAAAGCCTCCATGGCAGCAAGCTTCATGGGTTGTACCTCGGCAACGCTCTGTGCTGACTTATGCCCCGTCATGCCTGCACCTAATGAGGCGATGAGTCCCACGATGGCAGCAATCTTGATGCTCTCCTTGGCCAGTCGTACCTCACGATTCTTCATCAGATACCAGCACGAGACAGCCACAACGAAGATGGCACCGATAATCCAGGCAGAGATAACCGTATGGCAGAACTTGTCGATGGCAAACGGTGACAGTGCCACATCGAGGAAGCTGATCATCTCGTTACGCATAGTATCAGGATTGAAGGCACAGCCCACAGGATACTGCATCCAGGCATTCGCCACAAGAATCCACCATGCCGAGATGGTAGCGCCAAGACCTGTCAGCCACGTCGCCGCCAGATGGAAGCCCGGCGAGACCTTCTTCCAGCCAAAGTACATCACTGCCACAAAGGTGGACTCCATAAAGAAAGCCACAATACCCTCGACAGCCAATGGTGCTCCGAAGATGTCGCCAACGAACCAGGAGTAGTTGGACCAGTTGGTGCCAAACTCAAACTCCAGAATGATACCCGTAGCAACACCCATGGCGAAGTTGATGCCGAAGAGGCGTTGCCAGAACTGGGCAGCGTCGCGCCAGAAGGTATCTCTTGTGCGATACCAACAGGTTTCGACGATACCCATCACAACGGCCAGACCCAGCGTCAGGGGCACGAAGAGCCAGTGATAGATGGCTGTCAGTGCGAACTGTGCCCTAGCCCAATCAATGGAGTGGCCGCTAATGGTTAATAAGAAGTCATTCATAGCATTATTGTTTTAGGATTGAGATTTATCGTTTCAATACTTCGGTAGCAACGAACTCTGATTCCTTTCCTTCGTCAGCATGGGTGCTGATGTAGTTGGGGAAAAAGAAGATCTTCAAGATTACAAAGATGACGAACAACTTAATCAGGATGATAGCCCACAGGGTACGCCCTAACGTCATCTGTCGGAAACCGTCCCTGTAGAAAGCGAAAGCCCTGTATAGCCAACTGTTTTTGCCCATCATGATGCTCTCCTTTGCGTTAATAATGTTGCAAATATAGTAAATAAATTCAAAACTACCAAGTTTTCTTTGGTATTTCGTGGAAAAAGTTTAACTTTGCACCATGTTTTCGAAAACAAATTATGATTATTAGTTATGAATAACAAGAAAATTGTAGGCCCCTTAGTGGCTGTCATCGTATTATTAGTTGCAGGAATTGCTTATCTTGGTTACAGTCTCAGTCAGGAAAAGCAGGTCAATAAGGACATGCAGGAACTGGCTGTTCTGGAGAAGCAGGAAATGGAGAACGAATACCAGCAGTTTGCCGACCAGTACAGTGAGATGAAGACACGTATCAACAACGACTCTATCATCAATCAGCTGACTCGTGAGCAGGAACGCACCAAGCAGTTGCTGGAGGAATTGCGTAAGACCAAGGCTGACGATGCCGCTGAGATTACCCGTCTGAAGAAGGAGTTGGCAACCGTTCGTGCCGTACTGCGCAGCTATGTGCTCCAGATTGACTCGCTGAACCAGTTGAATGCAGAGTTGATGGACGAGAACAATCGTGTACGTTCAGAGTTGGAGTTGACCAACCAGCAGAACCAGGCATTGGCTTCCAGCAACATGACGCTGTCAGAGAAGGTGGCTATTGCCTCTCAGTTGAATGCTACAAACATCACGCTGACACCGCTGAACAAGAAAAATAAGGACAATAAGCATATGAAGAAGGCTCGTACCCTACTCGTCTCTTTCAATATTGCCCGTAACGTCACGGCAGCCAATGGTACCCGTGAGATTTTCATCCGTGTCACAACGCCGATGGGTGAAGTACTCAATGGCGGTGGCTCTTTCTCTTATGAGGACCGACAGTTGGCTTACACCATGAAGCGCTCCATCGACTACAGCGGTGAGGAGACTTCAGTAACAGCCATGTGGCCTATCAATGAGACCCTTGCTGGAGGTTCGTATAACGTCAGCATCTTTGCCGATGGCAATATGATTGGTTCCAGAAACTTTACGTTTGAGAAATAACATATGAATCGATTTCTAGCTATTAGCTTCTGGCTATTGGCTTTTGGCATACATCCTGTCATGGCTCAGCGCGTTCTGAGCCTTGATAGTTGTAGGGCTATGGCGCTACGCAACAACAAGCAGATGAGTGTGCAGCGTGTCAAGCAGGAGATGGCTAAGAACATCCGCAAGTCGGCACGCACGAAGTATCTGCCTCATGTCTCTGCTGTTGGTGGCTACGTTTATACCAGCAAGGAAATCTCACTCCTCAGCGACGAGACCAAGGATGCCTTGTCAAACCTGGGTACTAACAGCGTCAACCATCTGCAGTCGGGATTGGCTACGGCTATGCCCGTGCTGAGCACGCTGTTTGGTGGTACGGCAGGAGTGCAGGCAATGATGAACGGCATAGCAAGTCCCCTGAACCAATTGGGAGAGGGTATTATCGATGCGTTCCATACCGATACGCGGCATATGTTCGCTGGTTCCATCTTCCTCACACAGCCCATCTTTATGGGTGGTGCCATCATCGCCATGAACAAGATGGCAGACCTGGGCGAGGAACTTGCCGCTAATTCTGCTGAGACACGTCGCCAAGAAACGCTCTATCAGATAGATCAAGCCTACTGGCAGGTGGTGTCGCTACACCATAAACAGAAGTTGGCAGAGGGATACCTGGACCTCGTCAAGAAATTGGACGGTGACGTACAGAAGATGATTCGTGAAGGTGTTGCCACCCGTTCCGAAGGTCTGAGCGTCAGTGTGAAGGTCAACGAGGCTGAGATGGCTGTCATGAAGGTCAACGACGGACTGACACTGTCGAAGATGCTGCTTTGCCAGCTCTGCGGACTACCTGTTGATGAACAGGTCACGCTGGTGGACGAGGAGAAGGAAGAGGTTACTGCTCTCGCTCCCGCAACTGACATCCGTAAGAGTGACTTCCTGGAGTTCCGTCCTGAGTTGAAGATGCTTCAGAATATGGTCGATATCGGTCATCAGGCTACTAATGTCCTGAAGGCAGGTAACCTGCCACAGGTGTTACTGGTGGGTGGCTATACAACGACGAACCCCAACCTGTACAATGGTTTCCAGCGGAAATTCGGTGGCGCTTGGAATGTTGCCGTCATGTTGCGTGTACCCATCTGGAACTGGGGCGATGTAGCTTATAAGGTGCGTGCTGCCAAAGGCGCTACCACCATTGCCACCCTGGAACTGGAAGAGGCTCGTGAGAAGATGGAACTGCAGGTCAACCAAAGCAATTTCCGTGTCAACGAGGCTTACAAACGACTGGAGATGGCGCAGGCCAGTCAGCAGCGTGCTGACGAGAATCTGCGTACTGCCAACCTGGGATTCCAGGAGGGTGTCATCTCGTCGACTACCGTCATGGAGGCGCAGACAGCCTGGCTGCAGGCCCAGTCGCAGCGTATTGATGCTGAGATTGACGTCCAGTTGAGTCGTGTGAACCTGCAGAAGTCACTGGGTACGCTTCGCTAATAAATAGTAAATTGTAAATAGTCAAATATAAATATAAAGATGAGTGCTAAAACACAACACAACAACATACTGCTGGCCATCATCGGTTTCGCTTCAGTAGTCATCATCGTGGGAGTCATCGGCTTCTTTGCTTTCTCACGTGATGCTGAGGTCATTCAGGGACAGGTAGAGGTCAGCGAGTATCGTGTGTCAAGCAAGGTGCCTGGTCGTATCCTGGAGATACGTGTCAAAGAAGGCGACTTCGTTAAGGTTGGTGACACACTGGCCATCCTTGATGCCCCAGAGGTGCGTGCCAAGATGGAACAGGCCCGCAGTGCCGAGGAGGCTGCTTCTGCCCTTGAGTTGAAAGCCCAGAACGGAGCCCGTGAGGAACAGATTCGTGGTGCCTATAATGTCTTGCAACAGGCAAAGGCCGGCGTGGAGATTGCTGAGAAATCGTACCAGCGCATCCAGCGTCTCTTCGACGAGGGTGTCGTCAGCGAACAGAAGCGTGACGAGGTGTATGCCCAGTATAAGGCTATGGAGGCCCAGATGAAGGCTGCCCAGAGCCAGTATGACATGGCTGTCAATGGTGCCCGTCGTGAGGACAAACTCGCAGCGGCTGCCCAGGTGGGTCGTGCCAAGGGTGCTGTCCAGGAGGTTAACTCCTATATCCACGAGACGGTACAAATTGCCCAGGCTGAGGGAGAGGTCATGGACATCTATCCCAAGCAGGGCGAACTGGTTGGTACGGGTTCACCCATTATGACCATTGCCGTGATGAAAGACCTCTGGGGTACGTTCAATATCCGTGAGGACCAGCTCAACGGTCTGGAGATAGGTAAAACGTTCTCTGCCTTTGTTCCTGCTTTCAATAAGAACATCCAGATGAAGGTGTACTATATGAAAGACCAGGGCTCATATGCAGTCTGGAAGGCTACCAAGGCCAATGGCCAGTACGATCTGAAGACTTTCGAGGTGAAGGCTCATCCTGTTGAGCCGATGGAAGGTTTGCGTCCTGGCATGAGTCTGGTCATCAAGTAAATGAAGATGTTGAGACAGATTTACCAGTTGTCGGTGAGGGAGTGTAAGATATTCCTTCGCAATCCCATCTATGTTTTCTGCATGGTGGCATTCCCGCTGGCTGTCATCTTCTTCTTCACCAGTCTGCTGGAGCAAGGTCAGCCCCAGGAGATGCCTGTGGGTGTCGTCGACTTGGACAACACATCGACCACACGTGCACTGATTCGCAAGTTGGATGGTTTCCAGAGCTGTGAGGTGGTGGCCTATTACACCACACCTGCCGAGGCCCGCGAAGCCATCGAAAACAATAAAATATACGGATTCCTGTATATCCCTGAAGGGACTACCGCAAAGCTCCTTGCCAGTCGTCAGCCTAAGATTTCATTCTACTATACGATGACGACCATCGTGTCTGGTTCCTTGGTGTATCGCGACATGAAGACTGTTGCCAGCTTGGGTTCGGCGGCACTAGGCATGGCCACCATGCGTGCCAAGGGACTTACCGACCAGCAGATTAAGACGCTGATGCAACCCATCGCTATCGACCTGCACCAAATCGGTAATCCGACGACAGACTATAATGCCTACCTGACAACAGTCATGGTGCCGGGTATCATTATGCTATTCATCTTCCTCATCACCACCTATGCCATCGGTACCGAGTTGAAGTTCAACCACAGCAAGCAGTTTGTAGAAATGGGCGAACCGCATATCTGGGTGTCGATCATCGGCAAGTTCCTACCCCATACGTTGGTGTGGCTCAGCATCACCTTCTTCTATTCGTTCTATGTCTTTGGCGTTATGGGCTTCCCGCATCCGGGCGGCGTAGTAAGAATCGTCATGCTGAATGTGCTGATGGTACTTGCTGCCCAGGGCTTCGGGCTCTTTGCCTTCGGACTGATGCCTTCGCTACGCATGTCAATGAGTATCAGTTCACTGTGGGCGGTGCTCAGCATCTCCATGGCAGGTTCCGCTTTTCCGCTGATTGGTATGGACGGTCCCTTGCAGGCTATGGCGTGGTTGTTCCCCTTGCGTCATTATTTCATGCTCTATCAGATAGGTGTCCTCAACAACTACCCCATCCTGGATGCATGGTTCCACATTGCAGCACTCATCGCCTTTATCCTGTTGCCCATCATGGTAGCAGGAAAGATTAAACATGCCATGTTAACCTACGTATATATACCATGAAGCAGGAGGGAATACTACATACGATTGCAGACGGCATACGTGATGCCTGTCAGATTTGGCGCGAAGAGCTGATGCTGGTGCTGAAGGACGAGGGTGTGCTCATCTTCTTCGTCATCGTACCACTGATATACCCCCTGCTCTACTCCTGGATATATAATAATGAGACGGTACGCGAGGTCCCCGTGGTCGTGGTTGATGACAGTCATTCAGCCATGAGTCGTCAGTTCATCCGCATGTGTGACGCCTCGCCCGATGTGCAAATCAAATACTACGCCTCCGACATTGATGAGGCTCAGATGCTGGTAGGTCGTCAGATAGTGAAGGCCATCTACCGCATCCCTGCCGACTTCGAAAGCAACCTCATGCGTATGCAGCAGTCGGTGGTCAGCGTCTATTGCGACATGAGTCTGATGATGACCTATAAGGCTGCCTACCAGACGGCGCTAGCTGTGTCGCAACGGATGAATACGGAGATTCAGGTGAAGTTGGCTGGTCACTATACCAAGCGCGAAGACCAAATACAAGCCGCACCCCTGAAGTGTGACGATGTAGCATTATATAACCCCTCGGGAGGCTATGGCTCTGCCGTGCTGCCTGCCGTACTGATGCTTATCCTCCAGCAGACACTGGTGCTGGGTATAGGAATGGCAGCAGGTACCGCCCGCGAGAACAACCGCTTCCACGACCTCGTACCTATCCAGCAGCACTATCATGGTACGTTCCGTATCGTGATAGGTAAGTCGATGGTCTATTTCATGATTTATGCCGTTATGGGAACATGGCTGACAGTCGTCGTGCCCCGCCTCTTCAACTTCCCGCATCTTGCCCAGTGGTATAACCTCTTGATGGTGATGCTGCCCTACACGCTGGCCTGCATCTTCTTCGGCATTACTGTCAGTTGTCTGGTGCGCTATCGTGAGAATGTCATGTTGCTCATGGTCTTCGTGTCCATACCGCTCCTGTTCCTCAGTGGTGCCTCGTGGCCACAGTCTGCCATTCCAGGTTTCTGGCAGGGTATCTCTTGGCTGTTCCCCTCCACCTTTGGTGTGCGTGCCTATATCCGTCTGAACACCATGGGTGGTTCTATTGGCGATGTCCTGACAGAGTATCAGATTCTCTGGATTCAGGTATTCGTTTATTTCCTGATAGCCTATATGGTCTATCGTCGTCAGATTCAACTCGCCTGCCAACATGCTGGAGAGCCTGTAGAAAACAAAGAATAAAGTACTTATGATGAAGACAAGATTCAAAAAGAATGCCAAGATCTTCGACATTGCCTTAACTGCCATAGCAGGAATGGTCTCGGTAGGAATTATGCTTTATGGTGTTGGTCATTTCGGTATAAAGGAGGCTTGGCCAGAACTGGTGCTCAACCTGTTTTACATTTTCTGTCTGGTGATGATTGGAAAGTATTTCTTCAACCGAATTGATACCCAACGGTTTAACTATTGGTGTTCCATCTCAGTGGGCATGACGGTACTGTTGCGCGACATTCTCTTTGCACCGCCCTTGGCCTATTATGGTTTACATCTGGCCTGCTTCACACTGTCGGTACTACTGCTCTGCATGCTTACCTTCTTCTATGCGAGAAAGAACTGGCAAAGCTATACCAAGCGTAACCTGTGGGCCATCTGCGTTGTCGACATCATTATTGCCACGCTTTATAACATCGACATCTATCTGGAACCCATCAACGAATACACGAACTATATGTTGACAGAAATCTGGATACGTCCCACCATCACCTACGGACTGGTGGCATGTTTCGTCACAGAAGCAGAAAAAGATATTAAATAACAATCTATTAAAAATAAGTTCACTACTACGATGAAAAAGATTCTGAATTGGGTGCTTGCCGCTACCCTCATCTGCGGCGCAAGTATAATGACCTCCTGCAAAGAGAAGCAGGTTCAGCAGGCTCAAGAGAACAATACAGAGGTGCAGGTGGCCGATTCTGCCAAAAAGGTGGTAAGTACCGAACTGATTCGCACCGACAAGAGCTGGGACGGTGTGGAACTGCCCGACTATTTGCAGGGACGTCCCGAACTGGTAGCCGTAAAATATGTGTTCCCCGCAGGAAAGAAGTTGGGCTGGCACCACCATCCCGTTATGAACTATGGCATACTGGTGCAGGGTGAACTGACCATCATCGGACAGGATGGCAAGGAGAAGGTGGTACATGAAGGCGAAGCCGTTGTAGAGATGGTAAACACCATCCACCACGGCGAGAACCGAGGCGACAAGGATGTCATCCTCTATATGTTCTACCTCTCACAAGAAGGTAAGGAACTGGCTGTACAACACCCAGAGATTCCACTGGAATAGTGATTTCGCGCACAAAAGGGGCGACCTTTTGTGCTCCAAACAATAAAATGGGAAGAACTTACGTTATATGAAGGTATGCGTAAGTTCTTTTTCATTATAGGTGTAGCAGTGATGGCCATACTCCTGACGGGGTGTGGCGCTGAGATGGCTATGAAGAAGGGTGACCGATTCTATGCCCTCGGAGAGTACTATGATGCTAGCACACAATACAAGAAAGCATACTCACAGACGCCTGCCAAGGAACGTACACAACGTGGAAAGGTAGCGTTGAAGATGGCGGAGTGTTACCGGAAAATCAACTATACACAGAAAGCCATTGCTGCCTACAACAATGCCATCCGCTACAAGCAGACCGACTCGCTGACCTACCTGTATCTGGGACAGCAACACATGAAGAACGGCAACTACAAAGAGGCAGAGAAAGCCTTTCAGACCTTTCTAGACTCTATGAGTAATGACGGAACTGCGGAATCACAGAGTCACGAGAAGTTGGCCCAGACGGGCATTCGGTCTGCACAAAAGGCACCCCAGTGGAAGAAGGAAGGCTCTGCATATACCGTCAAGCGCGAACATTTCTTCGACTCGCGTCGTGCTGACTATTCACCCATGTTGGCTGGCGAAGAGAACGACCAGTTGTTCTTCACCTCTACCCGCAACCAGGCTAAGGGTGACGAGCTCAGCGGCATCACAGGAACAAAGAATGCCGATATCTTCTACTCACAAAAAGATGACAAAGGCAAGTGGCAACGACCAGAGGTCATCGACTCCGAGTTAAATACTGATGACGACGAGGGAGCGTGCTGTTTCTCGCCTGACGGAAAGACGATGTATCTGACGCAATGTCGTGCCGACGCATCCTATCCGCGCTATGCCACCATCATGACCAGCAAACGTTCAGATGCAGCATGGAGCAAGGCCACAGAACTGACCATCACCCGCGACACCTTGTCTGCCTATGCCCATCCTGCAGTATCACCCGATGGCGAATGGCTCTATTTTGCCAGCAATATGGCTGGTGGTATGGGTGGTTATGACATCTGGCGCATCCGTTTGACGGACAATGGACTGGGAGGAGCAGAAAACCTCGGTGAACCCATCAACACCTCTGGCGACGAACTCTTCCCCACCTTCCGACCCAATGGTGACCTCTATTTCTCCAGCAATGGTCATGAGGGTATGGGTGGCCTGGATATCTACTATGTTGAAGATGGAAAGGTTCAGCACCCAGGCTATCCATTGAACTCACAGGGTGACGACTTCGGTATGACCTTTGAGGGACTGCTCAATCAAGGTTTCTTCTCCAGCAACCGCGGTGACGGCAAGGGATGGGATCATATCTACTCCTTCTACAATCCAGAGATTGTACAGACCGTCAAGGGGTGGGTGTACGAACAGGACGGCTACGAGTTGCCACAGGCACTGGTCTATATGGTGGGCAACGATGGTACGAATATGAAGCTCAGTGTGAAGGGCGACGGTTCGTTTACACAACCCATCAAGCCTGGTGTTGACTATGTCTTCTTAGGAACCTGTAAGGGTTTCCTGAACCACCAGGAGCGACTGCGCGTAGAGCCCGTCACTGAGTCTGAAGAATATGTATTGCAGTTCCCATTGGCCAGCATCACGGCTCCAGTACTCATCGAGAACATCTTCTACGACTTCGACAAGGCCACCTTGCGACTAGAGTCAACAGCAGCTCTTGACAAGTTGGTAACACTACTCAACGAGAATGCCAATGTGACCATCGAACTGTCGGCCCATTGTGACTATAAAGGTTCTGCGGAATATAACAAGGGACTGGCACAACGACGTGCCGAAGCGGTGGTGGAATACCTTACTGCACATGGTATTTCTGAAGATCGACTGAAACCCGTTGGCTATGGTAAGGAGAAACCCAAGACCATCCGTCGTAAGTTGACGGAGAAATATCCGTTCCTTAAGGAAGGTGATGTCTTGACGGAAGAGTTTATCAAGAAGCTCGACGAGGAACAGCAAGAGACCTGTAACCAACTGAACCGTCGCACGGAGTTCATCGTGCTGCGTACTACCTACGGACTGTTTCCGAAGAAATAGCCTCTCCGACACCTACAAAGAGTAAGCCAAAGAGGATCGTTGCTACCATCAGCAGATTGACACTGATGGTCTGGACAGCCATTGTACGCACCATGACCTCAAACTGTACGGCCAGTAAGTTCCAACCATCAAACAGCACAAACAATATAGCGAACACAACAATGCAGGATGCTGTCCACAGACGAGTAAGCAACCTGCGATGAGCGGCCAACAGGGAGTGCTGGGGCAGGTGTTGCATGACCCGTTCCGTAAAACCATTGTCGGCAATCTGTTGTTGAGAAGCTTCCTGGAAGAACTGCTTCAACAAAATATCATTATCTTCGGTCATATCCATTCTGTCTTAAATAGTTTGCTAATTTATCTTTCCCACGGGAGAGGTGCGACTTAACGGTACCCTCCTTCATCTGTGTAATCTTCGCAATGCCTGCAATATCATAGCCATCAATGAGTTGCAGGGTGATGCACGTGCGTTCATCAGGTTTTAGGAGTGCCAAGGCAGCGTAGAGGTCTAGACCCACCTCCGGCCCCTCCCTGTCAGAGAGGGGAGTAGATAGATACTGCTCCTGAGTGCGATTACTCCCCTCCATCTCAGGGAGGGGTTGGGGGTGGGTCTTCTTTTTGCGCGTATAGTCGTACCACACATTATACGCTATGCGCATCATCCACGTCTTAAAGGAGGCGAGGCCTCGGAAGGACGTGATATTGGTATAGGCCTTGATGAACGTGTCCTGTGCCAAGTCGTCACTCAGCTGTTCATCACCCATGGTCTGACTCAGGAAAAACCTGCGGACAGGTGACTGATATCGGCGTACGAGCTCGTCGAAAGCCCGTCGATTGCCAGATACCGCCACCTGCGTTACAAGTACTATGTCGCTGAGCAGTGCCACCGTCCTATCTATTTTCTAACAGTCCCTTCTCAGGCATTACAATCCAACACACAATGTAGAACAGCACACCCGAGAAGCAGGTGCAGAGGGTGAGAAAGGCGTATGCCAGACGCACTGCCACCGGATCGAAATCCAGATATTCGGCTATTCCTGCGCAGACGCCGCCTAACATGCGGTCGTTACTGCGATATAGTTTCTTTGTCATATTCTCAGAATTATGTTGTTATTTAAAATACCTCTTTGTTTTCTTGTTTCTTATCTGTCATTCTGGCAACAATCACCTTACCCAAACCGATAGAGAACACCAGGGCACCTATACCGAATCCGACAGCACCAGCAGCAAACCAGAGGAAAATCATCAGACCAACACCCACAAAGCACTGGCGGATACCACTCTTATATTCCTCGTCGTCAGTCGCCAACTGTTCTTTGAGCAACTGGTCGGGGATGGGCTGTCCCTGCTGCATCGCCATCTGCGCCAGACGCATCTTGTCCTTGCGGTTCTTATTGATAAAGTAGAACACGGCAATGATGATCAATAGGGGCGACAGCACAAAGATGATGAACAACACCAACAGCACGAAGAACATACCAGCAATACCCGTCTGCATCAAACCGATATGGTCGAAGAGGTTGTCAAGACTCGTCCTTGTATAGTCGTCGTCATCATCGAAGGGGAAATTGTCGGCAGCAGTCGGTGTCGATGCTGTTGACGTGGTATCAGAGAAAGCCTCTACCCCATTCGTACTCGTTGAATCTACCAACTCCGTCTGCTGGGGCTGGGGGGTGTGTCGGTGCTTCTGGGCAATAGCCTCTGTGGTCAGGCCCAGCACCAATAACATTGTCAAAGTGATCAGTAAGTGTTTCATATTCGTAGTTGTTTTAATATTACACATAACTATTATTTATCTCACAATTAGTTCCTCAGTATCTATATCGCCAGAACCAAATCTGCGCTTATTCATCTTCCTGACGGTACCTTTCAACTCAATATCGCCAGAGCCCTTGACCTGTGCATCTACCTCGCCACTATTGTCAAAAGCCATCTCGATATCGCCAGAGCCTATCACACTCAACTTGGCCTGCTGCGTCTTAACATTGTTCACTGACACATCGCCAGAACCTACAACCGATACGTTAACGCGGTCGCAGATGATATCCTTGAAATAGATATCGCCAGAACCCTTCAAGTCTATGTCGAGGGTATCAGTATCCAACGGACGAGTGCACATGAAATCACCAGAACCCATCAGGCTGACGCCCAGGAAGTCGGGCGAGGTGACATACACGATGACATCATCGCTATCGACACTGCCAATATGAATGATGCTGGTGCCACGCTTTGTACTCACCTTCAGCGTATTACCCTCTACTGTTGTCTCTATCTTCTTGATAACATCCTTGGGAGCATGTACTCGGACAGAGAATGAGTCGGCCTGGGCATACTTTACATTCATCGAACCCATCAACTGGATACGTTCAAAGCCCTTCAGAAAACGGGGTTCCTCAGCAGTTGATTCTACTGTGACAGTCTTCGTCACATCAAACTTACACGATGTCAACAAGACAACTGCCATGATGGCAAAAACGATTCTTTTCATACCTTTCTTTGTTTATGTTTTTACCCTTTAGACGTAATAATTCCTAATTTAGTTGCAAAGATAGGAAAAAAAATTGTAACTTTGCAAGCAAATGACACAATTACCTGCCGCTTTTACGGAAATAACGCGCCAACTGATGGGCGAGGAACGCTTCGAACGCTACCTACAGTCGTTCGAAGAGGAGCCTCCTGTCAGCATACGAGTGAACCCAAGGAAGATGGCAGAGGGCAAATGGAAGATAGATGATGGAACACCTGTACCCTGGTGCAGGAATGGCTATTATCTTCAGAAGCGTCCGAACTTCACCATGGATCCCCTACTCCATGCCGGCTGCTACTACGTGCAGGAAGCCGCCTCGATGTTCTTGGATGAAGTACTGAAGACCCTCCTCCAGCCCCTCCCTGAAATGGAGGGGAGTAATTACACTCAAGAACAACCTCTATCTTCTCCCCTCCCTCACAGGATTGCGTGCCACACTCCTACCTTTAGGTGGGAGAAGGGGTTGGGGGTGAGTCTCGACCTCTGTGCTGCTCCTGGCGGTAAGTCGACCTTGCTGCGCAGTGCTCTGCCTGAGGATTGCGTGCTGTACAGCAACGAACCCATCCGTAATCGTGCCAATATACTGCTGGAGAACGTAACGAAGTGGGGCTACGAGAACCATATCGTCACCAACAACTACCCTAAGGATTACCGTAAGTCGAAGATGAAGTTCGACCTCATCCTCTGCGACGTTCCTTGCTCTGGCGAGGGTATGTTCCGCAAGGACCCTGCCACCATCAGCGAATGGAGTCCACAGAACGTTGAGAAGTGCTGGCAGTTGCAGCGTGAGATTGTCGATGATGCCTGGGCGTGTCTGAACCCTGGCGGAGTGCTGATATACAGTACCTGCACCTTTAATACCAAGGAGAACGAGGAGAACATCCGTTATTTTCTGGAGCAATACGACGATATGGAGGTGATACCCGTTGACGTTAAACCCGAATGGCACATCACTAGTTCCCTACTCGATGGTTTCCACGAACCCGTCTATCGTTTCATCCCTGGCATCACCCGCAGCGAAGGGCTGTTTATGTGCGTGCTAAGGAAAAAGGAGGAGACTCTCCCCCATCCCCTTCTCCCACCTAAAGGTAGGAGTGTGGCACGCAATCCTGTGAGGGAGGGGAGTAAAAAGACTCCCAAGGGGCATAAGGGGAAGGAAGAATCCACCCTCAACACTTTATACCCCCCTCCCTCACAGGGAGGGGCTGGGGGTGAGTCTCTTAATCTCTCCTACCAGCAGGCTATCGCCTACCTGCGCCACGAGGCACTGGTATTGCCGGAGGACACCCCTCGCGGACTCGTCACCGTCTGTTTCCAAGGCCACCCGTTAGGACTGGTGAAAAACATCGGCACACGTGCCAACAACCTCTATCCCAAAGAATGGAAAATAAAGACTACACATATTCCACAAGACTATGAAGCAATACTTAGACATACTGAATCGAATACTGACTGAGGGCACCCAGAAGGGTGACCGCACAGGAACAGGTACCATCAGCATCTTCGGAACCCAGTCACGCTACAACATGGCCGACGGCTTTCCCCTGCTGACGACCAAGAAACTGCACCTGAAGAGTATCATCTATGAACTGTTGTGGTTCCTCAATGGTGACACGAATGTAAAATACCTGCAGGAACACGGCGTACGCATCTGGAACGAGTGGGCCGACGAGAATGGTGAACTGGGACCCGTCTATGGTCACCAGTGGCGTGCATGGCCTGACTACAATGGTGGTGTCATCGACCAGATACAATACGTGGTGGACCAGTTGAAGAACAACCCCGACTCTCGTCGTATGATTGTCTCGGCATGGAATGTTGCAGAGGTTAACAAGATGGCATTGCCCCCTTGCCATACCATCTTCCAGTTCTATACCGCTCCCCTGCCCGATGGCCGTCGCCGTCTGTCGCTGCAACTCTACCAGCGCAGTGCCGACACGTTCCTGGGTGTACCTTTCAACATCGCCTCGTATGCCCTGTTGCTGCAGATGATGGCACAGGTCTGTGACATGGAGGTGGGCGACTTCATCCACACCACAGGCGACACGCACCTCTACCTGAACCATCTGGAACAGGCGAAGCTGCAGCTCACCCGTGAGCCGCGTCCGCTCCCCACGATGAAGATCAACCCCGACGTGAAGAGCATCTTCGATTTCCACTACGAGGACTTCGAACTCGTAGGTTACGACCCTTGGCCACATATCAAGGCGGAAGTCAGCGTATAGGAGATTAGAATGAGAACACTGGCGATGACCTTGTTGCTGACCGTCCTTACTGCCAATCAGATATTGGCGGGTGACGTGCTGAAGGTCTGCGGACAGAATCTGCAGAACTACTTTTGGTCACTGGATCGCGAGCGTACGCAGGGGAATTCCGTATCAAACAGCAACTATGACACTGAAGAGGGGCGTCTGAAGAAGACGCTGCTCATCGTCGATGCGCTGGCTCCTCTGGAGGCTGATATCTATGTGTTCAATGAGTTGGAGGCTAAACCAGTCATCCTGCCTTACTTAGCAGCGCAGTTGTCGGAGGCTACGGGGTTTGACTATGCTGCCGTAGCAGATGACATCGACTACGATTTAGCACAGTATCCTATAGGGATGATTAAGTCGGGATATATCTATCGTACAGATCAGGTTGTACCCTATGGCGACAATGTGACAACAGCCGTGGGTTATACGTTCTTCTACGACTTTACCATGCGCATACAGACCTTCGAGACATTGGCTACTGGCGAACGTTTCTCATTGTCGATGAACCATTTCAAGGCAGGGGGTACGGACCAGGACAAACAGAAACGTATCGCCAATGCACGCAGCCTGTTGCAAGGTCTCAGCAGTGCCCTTGACCCAGATATTCTGTTGATGGGTGACCTGAACTGTGAACCCGCAGAGACCGCTTTCCAAATGATTGCGGAGGCAGGCTATGAGGAAGAACTATTAAGGTTTGAGGGTAGCGAGGTATATACCTATTCGTGGAGTGGCGGCACCAACTTCCTGGACCATGTGATGACCAATAGTACCATGGGACAGCAGGTAACATCTGCCGAGGTACTGCATATTGCCAACAAATATAGCGTGGGCTATGCCAAGGCCTACTCCGACCATGATCCGTATGTCGTCATGCTAAATCTGCAATCAGGAGAAAGCGGGATTAGAGAAACGAACACGGATTACACGGATAACACAGATGTCTATGACCTGCAGGGACGTAAGGTGTCGATCCCCTCTCAAGGTATCTATATCGTTAACGGCAAGAAGGTGGTGATAAGATAAAAAAGAGCGAGTTTAGTTAGGCTCGCTCATAATCTACAAAAGCATATTCGTATTCATGACGCTCATCCTTCGGATGGGCTTCTTTATTGACGACATGCCAGCTGCTATAGTCAGGGAAGAAGGCATCGGCCTGGGCCGGTATATCGTCAACCTCCGTCAAACAAAGACGGTCGGCTTTGCTAATGGCCTGTTCATAGACGCGTGCTCCACCTATTATATATATGTCCTCATCAGGCTTGCAACTCTGCAGGGCAGCATCAAGGGTAGGAAAAACCTCACAACCAGGCAACTCCTTGATAGTCGTTGACAGCACGACATTGCGACGATTAGGCAGTGCGCCCTTGGGCAGTGACTCAAAGGTGTTGCGACCCATGATAATGGTATGCCCTGTTGTCAGTGCCTTGAAACGCTTCAAGTCGTTGGGCAGCCAGTAGATGAGCTTGTTCTCGAAGCCGATAGCACGGTTCTTGGCCACGGCGGCAATGATACTGATAGTCATCGGGTAGCCTCCTTGAAACGTTCAAACAACCACTCCTTCTGTTCAGCGATGGTCATGTGGGAGTTGTCCAACAGGATGGCATCGTCGGCCTGACGCAGGGGTGACACCTCACGATGGGAGTCGATATAGTCGCGCTCCTGCACATTCTTCAGGATATCTTCATAGTCGGCCTCCATACCCTTACCTTTCAGTTCGTCGTAGCGACGCTGGGCACGTACCTCGGCACTGGCGGTAACGAAGATTTTCAGTTCGGCATCAGGGAAGACGACGGTACCGATGTCGCG
>JAEEGG010004681.1_pt1 | contig 33007 bp, 32 predicted proteins | sample 9134161 | NCBI WGS metagenome assembly JAEEGG01 (sample SAMN16246543, study PRJNA631951) | gut metagenome | biome: gut microbiome; feature: rumen; material: CR-attached | host: Bos | place: Iran: Karaj | collected 2018-10 | reverse complement strand
CAGCAGCTTGGCTGATGAAGGTTCGGAGCCGTTTCTTATATTGATTACTGCTTTTGCAACAGCAAGCGTCATCACCGTGCATTCTGTGTAATGACTTTCATCGGTGAATAATTCGAAGTCTTTGGTTTTGATCTTTTCAGATGTGAATCTCGATCCGATAATATCCCCGATAATCGCTCCGAACATTGCCTGTCCTTCTAACTGAAGTAAATATAAATCAGGATACCTGCTACGATCAGGATGATAAGAAGGATCATGATTATACAGATTCTGACTACGGAGTCGCCTCCGAGACCTCCTCTGTTTGAACCCTTCTTGGTATAGTTTCTGTAATCATCACTGGGCATATAGGAATCATAAGATCCGCTTGTTCTGCCGTAGCTGGAACTACTCCATTTGCTTGAATAACCGCTGTCATAACCTCCGCCCATATAGCTGCTTTTTCCGCTGTACATGCTTGATCTGACATCACTTGGCATATCATCAGACAGGCTGCTTGAAGGAGGATAATAACCTGACGTCTTCGGTGTATAACTATAGGGAGTAGATGTGTTTGAAGCACGGTTTACTGCACTGAATACGTCACTGTTTGAAGTACCGGTGTATGTATTTGTCGGTCTTGGCTGTACTGGTGGCATAAATGTCTGTACAGGCTTGGTTGCTCCGGGTAATGCAGGAGATACGGGTGATGCCGGTGATAACGGTGAAACGGGTGAATTATCTGACGCAGCCTTAGGAGCAGCAGTCTGTTCAGTCGTATCAGTGTTTATAGCTTTACCGCAATGCTTGCATACATTGCCTGAATCTTCTCTTTTTTCTCCGCAGTGGGGACAGAAACCGAAATCCTCATCAGTTTGTCCCGGAATGCGTGTTCCGCAGTACGGACAGAAAGTAAGATTTCCTCCGAACGATGCGCTATCTAAATCATGACCACATTTAGGGCATATTTTTTCCATACTTAACCTCTATTATAACCATTATAGCAATAAAAAAGTTTTTAAAGTATTTTTGTACAGAAAGTCTTTCTGTGTTTTGAACAAATACCGTATTTCTTTATTGCTGTTTCATGTTCTTCAGTTCCATATCCCTTGTTCTTTGCAAAACCGTAATTGGGATATTCCTTATCAAGTTCCATCATCAGATGGTCCCTGGTTACCTTTGCAATGATTGAAGCTGCTGCAATCGATAATGAAACAGCATCTCCATGCGTTAGATTCATCTGAGGGATCGGAAGAAAGGGGAGTTTGAAAAAATCCACAAGAGCTGCTTCAGGAGGAGGAGTTATTCCCATCAGTGCGTTCTGTAGTACGTCCTTACCACACGCTGATATGCCTCTTTCATCTATTTCAGATGCTTCGATCACTGCAACTGCATATTCACAGTTTTCGATAATAAGCGGATACAGTTCCTCTCTTTTCTGTTCAGTCAGCTGTTTGCTGTCATTGATTTCTGACAGCCATGCAAGAGTTCTGTCCTCAGGGAGAATACATGATGCCGCAACGATTGGCCCGGCAATGCATCCTCTGCCGGCCTCATCCACTCCGGCGATTCTTCTGAAACCATTGGAAATGAGTATGTCTTCGTTTTCAAACGACGGTCTACTCAATTAATCCTCCGCCAAGCAATACATCGTCTTCGTAAAACACTGCCGACTGACCCTTGGTCGGTGCCCATACTGTCTGATAGCATTTAACGGTTGCTCTGTTTTTTTCTTTTTTGACAGTGCATTTCATCAGAGGAGCCTGATATCGTATCTTGACGAATGCTTCAAATTCATCATCTGTTTTGACCAGCCAGTTGGTATCGCATATCCCGAATTCAGTGGTGTACAGACTGTCATGATCGGTCACTGTAATGGAATTTGTTTCCGGATTAATGGATTTAACATACAGTTTACTGTTGATTTTGGTATCAATGCCGTGACGCTGACCGACGGTGTAATGGGCAAGTCCTGTGTGTTTGCCGATGACATTTCCACTTTCATCCAGAATGTCACCCTCTACGGAAGGGTAATACTTTTCAACAACTGAGGAATAATCGTTGTTGGTAATAAAACAGATATCAAGACTGTCCTTGCGGTCCTTCGATGAGATATTATGCTCTGCAGCGATCTGTCGTACATCACGTTTTGTAAGGTTTCCAAGAGGGAACAGGATCTTTTTTATTACTTTGCGGTCAATGTTATACAGGAAATATGACTGATCCTTTTTTGAATCGATACCTTTCATTATTCTGCCGTTCTGTGAGATGGCATAGTGCCCGGTAGCAACATAGTCAAAACCGTTTTCCATGGCATAGTTCACCATGTAACCGAATTTAATCAGTCTGTTGCATCTGATGCAGGGATTGGGAGTCGATCCGTTATGGTATTCATCACAGAAGGGTCTGATGATCGTATCCGAAAATGTGTTTCTTAGATCAAGAGATATAAACGGAATCTTAAGTTCTGATGCTACTTTTTCTGCACTGGAACCATCAGAATCATCTGTCATTTTCATCCAGCATGCAGTGACATCAAATCCTTTTTCCTTAAGCAAAAGAGCAGAAACAGAAGAGTCTACTCCTCCGCTCAAACCAAGCAATACTTTCTTACTCATTCAGTTTTTTCTGTACATGCTCCCATATTATTTCGCTGATCTTTTCAGCATCCAGTGTTCCGTCTATTACAATAAAACGCTCCGGTTCCTGTTTGCTGATCTTCTGAAATCCTTTGCGGACTTTTTCGTGGAAACGGATGTCTTCAAGTTCTATCCGGTCAAGTTTATTGGTCTTTCTTTTGAAACAAACCCTTGGATCTATATCCAGGAAAAATGTGATATCGGGTTTGAGTCCTTTTGTGCCAAGATTGTTGGCATTTCTGACAGTTCTGAGGGGAATGCCCCGGCCGTAGCCTTGGTATGCCAGTGTTGAATCGGCATATCTGTCACATATGACGATCGTGCCTTTATCCAGTGCAGGTCGTATGACTTCTTCAACGATCTGAGCACGTGATGCATTAAAGAGAAGCAGTTCTGTTTCGCCAGATACGGTAGTATCATAGGTCGCCTTCAGTATGCGGCTTATCTCTTCTCCGATTTTGGTTCCGCCGGGTTCATGAGTAAGAAGACATTTCCGGCCTTCGCTTTTCAGCTTCTGATACAGGATCTTGCTCTGAGTTGATTTTCCGCTTCCTTCGCCGCCTTCAAATGTTATAAACATCAGTTATCCTCTGGGTAAATTGATACTCTTCTGTTGGTTCCCTGACCATGACTGGATGAACCCATTTGGTGTTTCTCAGCGACCATGTGCTGCAGACGTCTGATATATGCCACCTGCGGACTCAGCTGAACAGGTGTATTGCTTTCCTTCACCTGTGCCACAGCTCTTTCAGCTTCTTTGATCGCTTTTTCTATATTGTAGTCATTCACATCTGGCTTTTCAGCAGCTTTCACTGCCTGGGGAAACAAGGTTTCAAGCATATGTCTCATCTGATTAGGATTTGGATTCTTCAAAACATAAATGGGGATATTCATCGCTTCGGCATCACGTATCTTCTGAGGCTTTCTCAGGAAATAGGCTTTGGTTGTTACCATCATGTCTGCATACTTAAGATTGTCGGTGACTTTAAGCCTGATCCCCATATCATCTGCAATATTGGAAAGACGGGAAGCATTGATGCCGAACAGGTATAATGCACTTGTTTCTCCGAATGAGTTCTGCTGTGGAGCTGTCTTCTGCGGAGCAGGGGCAGTTTCTTCATTGCGGGGAACTGTCTTTACGATTTTGACTTTGCCGTTTTCCAGAGTACGCATTTCGCATTCTGCTGGTTCACCTAGAAGGCTTCCGTCTACAGCTTCTGCAACATTGGGATGTACCAGGACCTGATACCTGTCCTGAATTTCTACAACTATATCAAATGTGGGAGGGGACTTTCTTTCCAGAATGGTCTTCTGGGTGCCTCTTCTCTTTGCTTCTTCATCACCTAATGTTACTGACTGGATACCGCCGATCAGGTCGGAAAGCGTGGGGTTGACCATCAGGTTTTCCAAAGTATTGCCGTGTGCTGTACCGATCAGCTGTACGCCTCGTTCTGCGATCGTCCTGGCGGCCATTGCTTCCTGTTCAGTTCCTATTTCATCGATGACGATTACTTCAGGCATATGGTTTTCAACAGCTTCGATCATCACAGCATGCTGCTGACTGGTAACACTGACCTGCATTCGTCTTGCCTTTCCGATCGCAGGATGGGGGATATCTCCGTCACCTGCAATTTCATTTGAGGTGTCAACGATAACTACTCGTTTTCCGCCAATCGTGGACAATACACGGGAAGCTTCTCTGAGGATAGTTGTTTTACCGATACCGGGACGTCCAAGCAGAAGAATACTTTTTCCGGACAGGATCAGATCTTCAATAATTACGGCACTTCCCATGATTGCTCTGCCGATTCTGCATGTGAGACCAACAATGTGTCCCTGTCTGTTTCTAATGCAGGAAATACGGTGCAGAGTTCTGGTTATACCTGATCTGTTGTCATCTCCGAAAGGGGAAATACGGCTTGTCACATATTCAATATCGGCATCTGTGATTTCGTTTTCTGTAAGTTCCTTTTCATATTCTAGAAATCTTGCAACAGGACGTCTGCCGATGTCCATGATGACTTCTAGCAACGATGAGAGATCTCCGCTTTCTTTGATTGCCTGGCAGATATAGGGAGGTATCTTTTCCAGAAATAAATCGATCTCTTCTGTTGAACCTTCGTTAAATACTCTTTCGTTTGGATTAATAATCATATTCGTCTCTCTATCAAATGATTGGGGAACTTTTCGGCATACCGTTTCTTCTTGGATATTTACCAGGAGTCTGCGATTTCTTGCGGTATATTATGAGATATCTGGGATCATCTTCCATGCCGGGAAGAGTTACTGTAACCTCATTTTCCAGATTGCCGCCCATCAGTCTGCAGGCTTTGGATGCTTCCTTTATTTCCTCTTCGATCTGTCCTTTTTTCATTGCAATTACAATACCGCCGATTTTTGTGTACGGCATGGTGTATTCAAGAAGTGTGTTCATTCTGGCAAGCGCTCTGGCTGTAACGATATCATATTTTTCACGGAAAGCGGGGATATGGGCATATTCCTCACTCCTTCCATTGATGACTCTGACATTTTTTCTTTCCAAAAGCTTGGCTGCTTCCTTCAGAAAGTCCGTTTTTTTGCCTGTTGCTTCCAGAAGATCGATTTTAATATCAGGGAACAGGATCGATAGTGCCAGTCCGGGAAAACCTCCGCCTGAGCCGACATCCAGTAAGGTTTCAGGCTGAGTTTCCTTCAGCAAAGGATAAAGCGTGAAAGAATCAAGGAAATGCTTATATAAAACATCCTTTTCATCAGTGATGGATGTCAGATTGAACTTACCGTTGGTCTCAATAAGAAAATCCGCATATTGCCTGACCAAAGCGCATTCATTATCTCCAAGCTCTATTCCAAGCTTCAAAGCGTCAGTTTTCAGCTGTTCGTATATATTAACCACTTCATATACATTATATGTTTTTTTATTGCCGTCATTAAATATGTTCTGAACAAAATGTTTATTCTACATAATGTTGAACTATAAAGGTTTTTTATAGCTAAATTCAGCTAAATTACGTTTGTTTGTGATATGGCGTTATGTTAAAATATCCTACATAATTATCAGGTTATGAGACATATGAAGGACTGCATCGAACAATTTCTTAATTATCTCAAAGTGGAAAAAGGTTTTTCTTCTAATACGTCTATGGCGTACAGAAATGATCTGACTCAGCTTTATGAATATGCTGAAAAAACACTGAAGAGCCGCGGTGCAGATCTTGATTGGAACAGTTTCACCCGTCAAGATATGCTCGGATACCTTGTCTGGCTGAAGGAACGAAATTATGCCGTTACTACACTTGCCAGAAAGAATGCAGCATGTAAATCATTTTTCTCATTCCTTTACAAAGATGAACTCATTAAGGTCAACCCTATGGAGAATATTGATTCTCCTAAAGTAGGCAAGGCGCTTCCCGATACTCTTACAGTGGAACAGGTCAAGAATCTTCTTTCCCAGCCTGACAAACGTGATACCATTGAAGCCGTCAGAGACAAGGCAATGCTTGGTCTTCTTTATGCCAGCGGTATGCGAGTTTCCGAACTTATCAATCTTAACCTGAGTGATATTGACACCAAGAACTTCAATGTACGTATCTTCGGTAAGGGCGGTAAAGAACGAATCGTTCCTATCTATCCCCAGGCCGCATATGATGTTGATCTTTATCTGGAAAAGGCCAGAACAGTCTTTGTAAAGAATGAAAATGAAAAGGCATTGTTTGTAAATCAGAGAGGAGAAAGACTTACAAGACAGGGACTTTGGCAGATCCTCAAGGAATATGCCAAGGATGCAGATCTTGAAGGCCGGGTGACTCCCCATACTCTCCGCCATTCATTTGCTACTCATCTTCTCAATGGCGGTGCAGATCTTCGTTCCGTACAGGAACTGCTCGGACATGCTAATATTTCGACTACACAGATTTATACTCATTTGAGTGCATCTCATTTAAGAAAAACATATGACAGGGCATATCCCAGATTCATATAGGAAAACAGGAAATAAATGGCAAAAGAAAAAAACAATAATATTGAATCAACCGAAGTAGTTATTACTGAGGAAATGAATGCAAGATTCAGCGGTATTAAAGGCGATGCAATCAAGGTCGCTGTTATTACCGCCGGATTGATAGTCGTTCTGGTTGTTCTCTGGCTTATTTTGGGTTAATGGATTCTGAACCCATTCCTTAGCAGTCAGGGAAGAGGGGATAAAGATGGAAACTGCTCGTGTGATATACGCACGAAGAAGTGTACGAAAGTTTAAGACCGATCCAATCCCGTTGGATCAGGTAGAGTTTTTGCTTGATGCTGCACAGCAGGCTCCTTCATGGATGAATTCACAGTCCCCAAGATATTTTGTCATCAATAACAGAGAACTTATAGATAAACTGGCTGATGAATCATGCCAGGGAAGACGTTCCTTAAATATTCTCAAAACTGCACCTTGTGCTATCTTTGTTTGTGCATTGCCGGGCAACTGCGGAAAAGGTGCTGCCACACGTGACGGAAAGATCCCAGAGTGGTTCATGTTTGATTCCGCCCTTGCAGTTGAAAATCTTTGTTTAGCTGCAACTGACAGAGGCATTGGTTCGCTGATCATCGGCGGATATGATCCTGATATCGCCCGGAAAGTTATAGGAATACCGGATGAAATGATTCCTGTGTGTCTGATCGCACTGGGATATCCTGATGAAGATCCTGTTGCACCGCCCAGACTTTCGAAAAAGGATGTAGTGCGTGTCAATGGGCCTGCGGAGGCTTGGAAATGATAGAGCCTCCGAACACTGTCCCGAATGAAGAACTTGTTAAAGAAGTTAAAGCTCCATTCAATATGAAGATCAGCTGGACTTTGTATGTGGTTCTCGGGATATTTGTTTTGGGGTTGATTGCAGGTCTTCTTATTAAAATTCCCCTGGATACTTTTATTGCACAGAACCGGTATATACTTGATACAGGAGAAGAATTCTCTTCCTTTGAAACTTTTAGAGCCTTATTCTTCAATAACATAAGAGTATTGCTGCTTTCAGTAATACTTTCTCCGTTCGTTATCCCTGTTTTCTTTTTCGATTTCATCAACGGATTTATTTTGACTGCATTAGCATCTGCTGCAGTGGCAGAAGGAGCATTAACAGTCGGAACATTTCTTCTGGCGATCCTTCCGCACGGAATCATTGAAATATCTGCTCTTTTAGTCGGATGGTCTGTAGCATTGAGTGCAGTTGTTATACTTATAGTAAATCTGTTTAAGGGCATTTCATTTAAAACGATGTGGCCGATGTTCAAAAACAGACTTATCATTCTGGGGTGTTGCGTGGTTGCAATATGTTTCGCAGCTCTGGTCGAAACTTTTGTTACACCACTGCTTATAACATAAAAAATAAAATAGAAAGGGTATAAAGAACAAATGAAGGAATATTCAACTAAGCAAATCAGAAATGTAGTCCTACTATCTCACGGTGGTGCTGGTAAGACTTCTTTGTCCGAAGCCGCTCTTTTTGCATCCGGTGCCGTGAACCGTCTTGGCAAAGTCGAGGCAGGAACTACCGTTTCTGATTTTGAACCAGAGGAAGTCAAACGAAAGATTAGTATCAGCCTCAGTCTTCTTCCATGTGAATGGAAAGGGTTTAAGATCAATCTTGTCGATGTCCCGGGCTATACTGATTTTGCCGGAGAATTAAGATCAGCACTTCGTGTCGTTGAAAGTGCTGTCGTTGTCGTTTCAGGCAGATCCGGACTTAAAGTCGGTACCAATCAGGCCTGGAAATATTGTGAAAAAGCAGGCTTGTCCAGATTGATATTTGTCAACAAGATGGATCGTGAAAATGCCGATTTCGAACGTGTTGTCGGACAGATCCAGTCAAAATACGGAATGGCTTGTGTTCCAATTCAGATGCCTATCGGTGCATTTGAAACATTCAAAGGTGTAATCGATATTCTCAAAATGAAGGCATATGCCGGAACTCCCATGAAAGAGATTCCATTCCCTGAAGAACTGAGAGATAAAGCAACTAAACTCAGGGACGCTGCAATCGAGAACATCGCCGAAAGTGATGATAACCTTATGGAAAAGTATCTCGGCGGTGAAGAAATCAGTGATGATGAGATCTTCGCATGTCTTAAGAAGAATGTTGCAGAAGGCAAATTATTCCCGATACTTGCAGGTTGTGCAACAACCGGTGAAGGATCAGAACTTCTTCTCGATGCTATCACTGAATACCTGCCTGATCCCACTATGCGTGATATCCAGTATGCAGAAGGTTCCGCCAAGGATGCTGATACCTTTGCTGCATTGGTATTTAAGACTGCAGCCGATCCATATGTCGGCAAACTGACATATTTCCGTGTATATTCAGGTGAGATCCTCAGCAATACTCAGGTCTACAATGTCACTCAGTCCGCAGTTGAAAGAGTCGGACAGCTCTATTCGATCCATGGAAAAGTTCAGCAGCCTGAAGCAAAGATAGTCGCCGGCGACATCGGTGCCGTCGCTAAGTTGAGTGTAACCACTACCAACGATACGCTTGGAACCCAGGAAAGGCCTGTAAAGCTTGCTGCCATTGAGTATCCTGCACCTGTTTACAGTGTTGCTGTGTATCCTAAGACTAAGGCGGACCTTGATAAGATGGGTGGTGCTATCGCAAGGATCGTTGAAGAAGATCCTACTCTCACCCAGGTCAGAGATGCGGAGACCGGTGAAGTCGTTCTCTCCGGTATGGGCGATACTCAGCTTGATGTTGCAGCTGAAAAAATGCAGAGAAAGTTCGGTGTAAGTGTTGAACTGCAGGTACCTAAAGTCGCATATCGAGAAACTATTACAATCCCTTCAAAGGCCGAATACAAACATAAGAAACAGACCGGCGGTCATGGTCAGTATGGTCATGTTCTGCTTGAACTCAATCCGTTGCCTCGAGGCAGTGAAAACACATTTGAAAATAAAGTTGTCGGCGGTGCTATTCCTAAGAACTATATCCCTGCAGTTGAAAAGGGTGTGTTTGACGGACTTAAGGAAGGTGTACTTGCCGGATTCCCGATTGTCGACGTTAATGTAGCAGTCTATGACGGCAGTTATCATCCTGTCGATTCATCTGAAATCTGTTTTAAGATAGCTGCAGCTCAGGCTTTGAAGAAAGGCCTTCAGGATGCAAGACCTATTATTCTGGAACCAGTCATGCTTGTTAAGATAGAGATCCCCAATGACTTCACAGGTGAAATCCTTTCTGACCTCAATACCAAGCGTGCACGAGTCCATGGCATGAATCCAGTTGATGACATCAACTATATTGAAGCTGAAGTCCCGATGGGTGAAATGCTCAAATATGCAATCGACCTCAAGTCAATCACCCAGGGTCAGGGTACATTCTCAATGACATTTGATCATTATGAAGAGGTTCCTGCATTCAATGCTCAGCAGCTCATTGAAGCTCACAAGGCTGAAGCATCTTCAGAAACTCAGAACTAAAGCAGAAAACAGTACTGCAAAAATATACAGCCGTCAGATGACTCTGACGGCTGTTTGTTTTTCATTGAATATCGAACGGTTATTTTATTCCTGTGTTCCGGTCAGATGCAGTTCTTCAGCATGTTCCTTCATGCCTTTGATGCATATCTCGGCGACATCTCTGATATCCATTCCGAGCATCTCGCATCCTTTGAGAATTAGGGGTCGGTCACACTTTGCTGCGAAGCTCTTGTCTTTCCATTTTTTCATAAAGCTTTTAACTTCCATGTCGGTGATTCCGTTTGGTCTCATTCTGGCAGCTGCCTGGATGATTCCGCTGAGTTCATCAACAGTGAAAAGACTTTTTTCCATATTGCTTTCAGGTTTGACATCAGTGCATATCTCATAACCGTGACTCAGAATTGCCCGGATGTCTTCTTCAGGAACTCCGGCTTTTCTTAAAGGCTCTTCAGTATGTGCAAGATGCTCTTCAGGGTATTTTTCATAGTCATAGTCGTGAAGATATCCGACTGCTTCCCAGTGTTCCTTATCTTCTCCGAAATAATCAGCCATTGCACCCATACATGCTGAGACATTGGCGGCATGAAGTCTCAGATGGTCTTCAGTAACCAATGAATCATTAATTGCTTTTGCTTTTTCCAGTGTCAGTTTTTCCATTTATATCTCCATTCGTCTGTCATGTTTGAAAAAGAGTAATTTATTATTTGATTTCACATTTTGCGAAACGGTCAATTCCCGCAAGGTCTTTCACCGGAGTTATCAGGGACTCAGGAAAAACATTTCTTAACAGGTCTGAAACTTCCGGATACTGGTTGATTGCCAGTTCCAACCATATGATTCCGGGACGGTTGATTTTCAGGGGTAATTCGGGGATAAGACGTCGGATTACATTAAGTCCGTCATTTCCTCCATCCAATGCCAAATCTGGTTCGTGTGAATCTGGAATATCTGATGTTGGAACATAGGGGAGGTTTGCAAGGATCCCGTCATACTTTCCGTCAATATCATTAAGCAGATCGCTTTTTTTGTACAATACTTTTCCACAGAGTTTTTCGTTGTTGGTTTTTGCAGTATCCAGCGCCTTGTCTGAAATATCACATGCAGTTACATCTGCATAGGGAAGTTCCAGGGACAGTGTTATTCCAATCACTCCGCTTCCGGTCCCGACATCAAGAAGACGGCATTTCTTTCCTTTGAATGATGCTATAGCATCTTCTATCAAGGTTTCTGTTTCAGGGCGGGGAATAAGGACATTTTCGTTGACAATGAATGTCCTTCCGAAAAACTCTTTGTAGCCGAGTATATATGCCGCAGGGATTCCCGAAAGTCTGGTTTCAAGTCTTCTATCTATTTCATTAAGTTCATTAGAAGACAATTCGTCATTCATTTTCAGATAGAGCTGAACGTCATCCAATGACAAAGCCCCTCTTATTAGAAGAGAGGCTTCGAGTTTCGGTTCTTCAATATTGTTTTCAGTAAGTATTGATGTCAGTTCATTCAGCTTTGATCTGATTATCATAAAGAGCTTTCTTCCAGCATTCTGGCCTGTTCACTGGCGGCAACTGAATCGATCAGTTCATCAATATAGCCTTCCATGATTTTGGGAAGGTTGTGCAAGGTGATGCCTGAACGATGGTCGGTGACTCGGTCCTGGGGATAGTTGTATGTTCTGATCTTTTCGGCTCTTTCACCGGTTCCGACCTGGCTTCTTCGTTCTGCTGCCTCGGCATTTTCTTTCTTTGCCTGTTCCATTTCATACAGTCTTGATCTGAGTACTGCCATGGCCTTCTGTTTATTCTTTAACTGTGATCTTTCATCCTGACATACCACTACGAGGCCGGTGGGATTATGGGTGATTCGTACGGCAGTGGCAACCTTATTGACGTTCTGTCCGCCGGCACCGCCTGAGTGGAAAATATCGATTCTGAGATCGTTCGGATCGATGTCGACATCTACTTCTTCGGCTTCAGGAAGTACTGCAACTGTTGCTGTGGATGTATGGATTCTTCCGCTGGTTTCTGTTACGGGGACTCGCTGAACTCTGTGTACGCCTCTTTCATATTTAAGTCTGCTGAAGGCACCTTTGCCTTTGATTTCAAAGACAACTTCCTTGATACTTCCGATAGATGATTCATTGTTGTCGACAATTTCGACCTGCCATCTTTTTATCTGGGCATAACGTGTATACATTCTGTAAAGATCGGCAGCAAACAGACCTGCTTCATCTCCGCCTGTACCGGCACGGATCTCCATGATGACGTTCTTGCTGTCATTGGGGTCGGTGGGGAGAAGAGCAATTTTCATCTCTGTCATCTGCGGTTCCAGAGACTGTTTCAATGTGACGAGTTCGTCTTTGATCATTTCGCGCATTTCATCGTCAGTTTCAGTCTTAAGCATTTCTTCCGCATCGGCTATCTGTTTTTCTGTATCACGGTATTTACGGTACAGCATGACGATGGTTTCAATATCGGATCTTTCCTGACCAAGTTCCTGTAATCGTTTCACATCAGAGAGTGTCTCAGGATTTGCCAGTTCCTCTTCTATTCGGATGTATCTTTGTTCGATTTGTGCAAGTCTGTCTAACAAGTTAATTACCTCATAATTCCATAAAAATAAAAAGAGGGTTGCGTAACAGCATACGCTGACCCTCCGAAAAACGCAGTACCGCTAGCCCTGGAAAGTATCTTTGTTGTCTTCCTTTGAATTGCCGAGAACTGTACCGGGATCGATATCTGTATCAGTGATCTTGGGATAATCGTTATTGATCACTACATTGTCTCCAATAACTGTTCCGCTGACATCAGTGTTGTCTCCGAAAGTAACGTTGTTTGCGCAAACCACGACTGAAAGATGTGCATTCTTTCCGATATGGACATTATCCCATGCGATAACGTTTTCCAGAACAGCACCATCATCAATTGACACATCATTGCCCAGAACGACCGGACCTATTAAACGTACATTGTTACCTATGCGAGTTCTTCGTCCTGTATAAAGAGGACCTCTCAGTTCGTTGCCTGAACCGATTATCAGTCCGCTGAGCATTATCTCATCTGTTGGCTGTTTGAATACTTTATTTTTTACTCTGCCCATCATCATTGAAGTATGCAGTCCGAAGTATCGGTTCGGAGTGCCCACATCCAACCAGAAGGAATCATCAGTATATGAATAGAATGGTATTCCTCTCTCTATTATGAGAGGGAATGTTTCTTTTTCAACGCTGCAGTAAACATTATCGGGAATCAGATCAAGGATTTCCGGTTCCATGATGTAAATACCGGCATTGATGGTATTTGTGGTAACTGCTCCGGTAGGCTTTTCGATGAATCCCAGCACTTTCTCAAACGGATCTGTCACTACGAGGCCATAACTTGACGGGTCATCCACCTTATGGAGAGCAATAGTTACTTTGGCTTTATATGCATTGTGACAGATGATCATACGATTAAGGGAAATGTCGGTGATAATGTCACCGTTCAGGACCATGAATGTGCCGTCAACATTGTCCTTGGCGGCATTCTTGATGGCGCCTGCGGTTCCCAACGGACTGTTTGGGTCTTCATGAACATATGTAATGTTGAGACCCTGTTCTTCTCCGTTTCCGAAATAATCCTCAATGGCATTTGAAAGATAGCCTATAGCAAGAATGATATCGGTGATTCCGGCTTCCTTTAAACGGTCAAAAACCATTTGAATCATAGGCTTGCCACATACCGGAATCATGGCTTTGGGCGTATTATATGTGAGTGGTCTGAGTCGTGTTCCGAAACCTCCCACTAATATTATTGCTTTCATGTCTGATAATAACCCCTTGAAACACCTGTTTTTGTCGATATATAAAAAAATTTTAACATACAGATATGTAGCCATTCAATTAAAAGCAGGAAGGAAGTTGAGCGTTTCGCTATAATTGTTATATATCTATTATTTGATTTGAAGAAAACGAGTGTATGCTCTATGGATAATGCAGTTTCAAACAAAAGAACAAAGATGATCATCGGCTTTCTGCTGCTGGCAGTAGCAGTTACTGTGTTTTTTATGATGCACAGCACAATGCCGAGACTTGCTTTATTTATTGTATTCGGTCTGGCGATTGGAGTTGCACTTGAAAGAAGCAGATTCTGCTTTGTTTCAGCTATCAGCAATGCTGTTCTGATGAGGGATGGACGCTTACTTCGCGGTGTAGTGGTAGGTATGATCATTGCCGCAGTAGGAATCGGAATAATGATGATGCAGCAGGTGCCTGATCCGGATTCCGGTATCATTCCTGTGAATGCACATGTCGTTCCTCTGGGATGGTCGATCGCAATAGGCGGATTGTTATTCGGTGTAGGGTCTGTCATCGGCGGCGGATGTGTAATAGGAAGTCTCAGCAGGTTAGGTGAAGGTTCTCTCTCCGTTATTATTCTTACAGCAGGAGTGGAGATAGGTCTTATTCTCTATAACCTTCATGCAGGTTTCTGGCAGAATACGGTTATGCATGATGCCCAGCGAATATGGCTCCCTGCAAAAATGGGATGGCCAATGGCACTCGTTGTCACGATTGCAGGACTTCTTCTGGTTTACTATCTGATCCGTATTGCGGAAGCGGGCTCAGTTAAGAAATTCTTTGCGTCTTACAGACCGCATATCGATTTTAAATCTTTCACCTGGAAAAAATTATTGGAACAGTGGCCAGCAACAGTAGGCGGTATAATTCTTGGTGTCATCAGTATTTTCTCGTATAAATTCCTTGAGAGACCTCTCGGCGTTTCAGGAGAATATGTCAGATGGTCTGAGATAATCGGTGAAAGTATAGGCTTACATTTTCCTGAAGTAGATGCGGTGCCGGGTGCATGTGCCATATCAGCCTCCGCTGATGAGATAACATGGGGTCTTGTCCTGAACCTGAGCATCCTGATCGGTGCAATGATTGTGGCATTGATTTCAGGTGATTTCAGTATTAAGTATCCCAGGACCTGGAGATCAGCAGTCAGAGTTCTGATAGGAGCTGTGATCATGGGATACGGCGTAGGCATGGCAGGCGGATGTAATATCGGTGCCTTTTTCTCAGCCATAGTTTCATTTGGTGTCAACGGCTGGGTGTTTGGACTCACAGTCTTTATAGGGAGTTTAATTGGTATTAAAATATTGCAAGTAACTCAAAGATAGCAGGGGGTATTTCTTGATGAAAAAAGCATTAATCGGTGTAGTCGTTTTACTTAGTTTGATTCTGAGCAGCTGTGGTGGAGTCGTCGGAACAATAGAAACTCCGGGAGATGTTGTTCAGGTCGGTAGTGACAGCACAAAGGTTTACTATGAGATTACTCCTGCTAAGTGTGCAGATTATCTGGCTAAAGACTGTCTGGTTGTGGCAGTTGATAGCGTTCCTTCGATGATACTTCCGAATACTGATCTTTTTATTTCGTATCCGACCGTGAAGGATAATATGAGCCAGTTCCCTTCAGACAAGAATTCTCCTATTCTGGTCTACTGTACCTCCGGTGAATACAGCCATATTGCAGCTGAAGCTCTTGTTGAAAACGGTTATACCTATGTTATGGAACTCAAAGGCGGATCATTTTATTATTCCAGACAGGGTTATGCATTGGCTCCTGCCAATTCAAACAAAAGCTAAACGAAAACGAACTGAACCAGAAGCATATAGGCAACAGTTCCCGCTGCCATTGAGAGCAGAGTGTTGTGTCTCCACATATGCAGTACGACTATTACTGCCAGTGCGATCAGTTCAGGTATTCCATGCGGATAAGCTGTTACTGAGACTCCTTTGAAACAGTAAACGACAAGCGCCCCGATAACAGCATAGGGAAGCGTTGTTCCCAGTGTACTGAGAAACTTAGGTGGTTTCTTTCCCTCAGGGAAAACTATAAACGGAAGAAATCTTGGCAGTACCGTAACTGCAAGAATGAGCAGGACAGTTATATAAACTTCTTTTTCGCTCATTTCTCTTCTCCCAGTTTTCTATGGTTTGACAAAAGAACCAGAACGATAAGCACAATTATCATTGCAGGAAGCATGAAACTCTGCTGCCCAAAAATAAGCAGACAGATAATTGCGACAAACACACCAAGCAAAGCAGGCTTATGATCGGTGGAATTTCTCCATTGATCAAGGAATATGCATGTGAACATTCCGGTCATAGCAAAATCTATGCCTGTCATGTTGAATTTGATCATTTCCCCGACCAGGGCACCAAGTGTGCCTCCGATTATCCAGTAACTGTGTGACATTACATCAACAGCCAGCATGAAGTATTTTGTGATGATATCGACTCTTTCTTTATAAGTAACGTTAACTACAAATGTCTCGTCTGTTATGACATATATCAGATATGGTTTTACTGCTCCCAGTCCTCTGAATTTATCAAGCAGGGTCAGCCCGAAGAATGTATATCTTGAATTGACCATGAAGATCAGAAATAAAGTGGACAGGGGATTAAATGGTGCTTGCAGAAGATCTACTGCCAGGAACTGTCCTGAACCGGAGATCATTGTTGCACACATTACAATCGTCAGCCAGACAGGAAAACCTGCATGGTTCATTAGCATTCCGAATGCTATGCCTGCAAAAACATAGCCTGCCATAATGGGGATAGTAAACGGAAAAGCTACCCTTGCTGCAGCAATGAATGCTTTGTATTTATTCTTGATCCCTGTAATTTCAGACATGGCCATAATCATAACAATGATGATTATCATTTTCAATTGAAGTGTGATGTGGAAATCTTTACAATAATTGACGAAATGTTGAATGAACTAAATGTCAGATCATATGGGATCATCAAGAGCCTTTCATGGCATCCGGATAAAGGTTTTAACGTAATTACCGGTGAAACAGGTGCCGGTAAATCAATGGTTCTCGATGCTTTCGAGGCATTACTCGATGGAAAGATCACTGAAAATGAGATCAGAACCGGGGACGATGCCTGCAGGATCGAAGCAGATATTGTCCTTGGTGATGAACGACTTAAAGAGAAAACCAGAAATATTCTTGAAGATAAAGGCATCAATTACGAGGACGAATCCGTTTTAATGACATGTGAATTGAGAGCCGGGGGAAGGACAGTCAGCCGGGTAAACGGTGAAATTGCCCAGAGAACTGTACTCAATGATCTTCATTCCGTCCTGGTCGATATCCATGGACAGAAACAGCATCTGTCTCTTTACGATAAGAAGAACCATATGGCATATCTGGATGATTATGGTGATCTTAATGAAATCAAGAGTGAAGTAACATCCAGATTCCGTGAATACTCTGCTCTAAAGCGTAAGATCGAAAGTATACGTTCAGATTCAAAATCAGCTTCAGATAACAGGGATCTGCTTACATATCAGATAAAAGAAATAGAGGATGCTGATCTGTCAGAAGATGAGGAACAGAAACTGCTCGATCGCAAACAGGTACTTACGCATGCTGAACAGATGCGTGGGTATGCATATGAGATCGGCATGTATCTGACAGAGGATGAAAACGGCAACAATGCGGAATCTCTGCTTGGACATGCTGCAACTTCTTTGAGAAAACTGGCAGCTCTGGATAATTCACTTGATAGTCTTGCTGAAGAGTTATCTGGTATTACAGAAAACATAAATGATATTGCATATAGAATAAGCGATTATTCTGACTCGCTTGAATTTGACCCTGGAGAGTTGGAACAGGTCGAAGACAGACTTGCCGTGATCAAGGCGATGAAACGCAAATACGGACCTGAAGTCAAAGATGTTTTAGCCTATCTCTCAGATGCGAAGAACAAACTCGGAAGTCTGGACAGTGCTGAGTTTGATTTGGAGAAACTTGAAGAAGATCTTAATGATAAAGCAAAGGAATATCTGAGTGTTGCTTTGGTATTGTCAGAAAAACGACGCGAAACAGCCGCCAGAATGAAGGAAAGCGTTGGACGTGAATTAAATGAACTCGGTATGAAATATACCGCTTTTGACGTTAAGATCGATACTGTACAGAATACCGATAATTTCTCAGAAAACGGTATTGATGATATTGAATTTATGATCTCATCTGTACCAGGGGAAGCACCTAAACCTCTTGCCAGTATTGCTTCAACAGGTGAAGTTTCAAGACTTACTCTGGCATATAAAGTCGCACTGGCATCCGCAGATAAAACTCCAATTCTTATCTTTGATGAGATCGATATCGGAGTTGGCGGAAGAACAGGTGAAGTCCTTGGCCGAAAACTGTGGGAGCTTTCCAGACATCATCAGGTCATATGTGTGACACATCTTGCTCAGATAGCATGTTATGCCGATGCTCATTTCAGTGTCAGCAAATCAATGCAGGCAGACAGACTGGACAGTCATATGGAACGTCTCAATGATAAGGACAGGATCGATGAACTTGCTGTTATGCTGGGTGGGGAAGGCAACAAGAACAGTTCTCTGACTGTTGCTTCAGAGTTGGTAAAGAATTCTGAAAAGTGGAAGAAAGACCACGCCTAGAATTTCTGTCGGACGAAGTAACATCCTTTTTCAATCGAAACATCATTGACTGTGGGCAATTCATACAGTCTTCCAAGTACGTCAACTGTACCTGCAGTTCGGCATATCAGAGTCAGTAATGAAGAATTACCGATAGTGAGTATTGATTTTAATTCAGGCCAGCTTCTGATATAAGCAACTGTTTGATTAGTATACGGTCTTTCAGGATTTGTGATCGTGATTCTAAACGAGATCAGGTCATTTCTGTCTTCTTTTTGTTCGGGAATATATGCAGGAACCGGTTTAACTTCTTCCTGTGTATTGTTTTCAATCAATTCGTCATCTGAAACATCGAGAGTGGTGTCTAGCGGAGCCATGTCTGAATCAGTAGTTTCTTCGGAAATTTCGAATGAAGGTATTTCTTCAATATCGATGTTATTCAGATCATCAGAAATATCTTTCAAAGACAGGTTGTCTTCCATATCTGCCAAATCGTCAGATTCTTCTAATCTCAGATCTATGTCTTCTGATTCATTTATTACAGCTGTTTCATCTTCGGATCGTTCAGATTCTTCAAGGTCAAATTCATCATCGAAAAAATCATTGTTTTTGATCTGTTCAAGTTCTTCCAGGTATATTCTCTTTGCTTCATTCAGTTCGGATTGCTCAGTCTGTTTGGCGTACTGGATACGCTTTTTAGCATCTTCCTTTACTTCATTGACATGTGCATTTGCAGCCTTGACCGCTGCCTCAAAATCCTGTTGTCTGAATTTCTTTTCAACCCTGTCTGAAGCATGATTGACTTTGTCTTTGGCAGCATTGACTATAGATCGTTCTTCCTTTATGGTCTGTTCGACGTAGTCATTTGCCTCGCGCACTTCGTTGCTGCAGTTCTCTTTGGCATTTTTACATGCCTCGTCGTACTTGGCTCGTGCTTTTCTTTCCAATTCCTGCTTTTTGTTGGGTGAACTGTTCATTCCTATTTCCCGATTATATCAATAATACTTGGGATGATGATCCATGCCAGAAGCAAAAGAATAGCGATACTTACAAGAATCGTTCTCAGTTGGAAGCTGATTTTTTTTCTTTTTTTTGCCATCAATAGCTCCTCAGCTTTAATAAAGACATTCTATTTTGATGATTCAGCCATGTCAATCGTGCTACAATTATTCTCGCTTATTTACGGAGAAGCAAATGAATTTTAACGAAAAATCTCTTGAATTGCATTTAAAATATCGTGGAAAGCTCGGCACAGAGTCATTGGTAAAAATAGATTCACTTGATGATTTATCGGTGGCATATACTCCGGGTGTTGCAGAACCCTGTCTCAGAATAAAAGATGATCCTTCATCTGTATATGACTACACATTCAAAGGCAGAACTATAGCGGTAATATCAAACGGAACTGCTGTTCTCGGACTTGGTAATATCGGACCTGTTGCCGGTCTTCCTGTCATGGAAGGTAAGTGTGTATTGTTCAAAACATTTGCCGGAATAGATGCTTTTCCTCTTGTTATAAATGCAAAAACAGTTGATGAAGTAGTTGATTTCTGCAAGGCTGTTGCCCCGACATTTGGTGGTATTAATCTTGAGGATATACGCAGTCCCGAATGTTTTGAAATAGAAGAAAGACTAAAAAAAGAACTTGATATACCTGTATTTCATGATGACCAGCATGGAACGGCTGTAGTAGTAACATCAGGCCTTATCAATGCGCTCCGCCTTGTTAACAAATCATTTGAAACCATAAAAGTCGTTCTGAATGGACCCGGAGCTGCAGGCAATGCAATCATTAAGATGCTGCAGCATGCCGGAGTTAAGGATATTATTGCAGTTGATGAATTTGGTACTATCTATGACGGTTGCCAGAGAAAAGAAAACCATAAGATGGTACTGTCACATACGACTAACCCCAGACAGATACAGGGAGGACTCTCTGAAGCAGTTAAAGGTGCCGATGTGTTTATTGGTGTCTCAGTTCCCAACTGTCTGACACAGGAAATGGCAGAAAGCATGGCTGATGACGCCATTGTTTTTGCCATGGCCAATCCAACTCCTGAGATTATGCCTGATGTGGCAAAAAGAGCAGGGGTAAGGGTGATTGCAACAGGACGAAGCGATTTCCCGAATCAGATCAACAATGTACTAGGTTTCCCCGGTATTTTCAAAGGTGCACTTGATGTGCGTGCATCAGATATCAACGAGGAAATGAATCTTGCTGCTTCCTATGCAATCGCATCCCTTGTGGATAAGGATGAACTGAGGGAAGACTACATCATTCCTTCATGTCTTGATAAGAGGGTGGTTGAAGCTGTCAGCAAGGCAGTAAGGGAAGCTGCTGTAAAAACGGGGGTGAACAGAATATGAAAGAGATCGATGCTTCATTGATAACTGAAACTGTCAGCAATCTATGCATTCAGGCAAATACAGACCTCTGTTTTGATATCGTCCAGGCTATAAATGATGCTTATGAAGCCGAAACATGGGAACCTGCCAGAGAAACTCTTCTCAACATCAAAGAAAACATAAAGATAGCAAAAGAAAAAGAACTTCCGATCTGCCAGGATACCGGCATGGTCAGTGTATATATCATCATGGGTCCCGATGTTCATATCAATGGTGATCTGGTAAAAGCCGTTAATGATGGAGTCAGTGACGGATATACACGCGGATTTCTCAGAAAGAGCATGGTCAGAGATCCTCTGAGAAGAGTAAACACAGAAGACAATACTCCTGCCTTTATTACAATAGAACCTGCCCAGGGTGATTATTTCAAGATTATTGTTTCACCCAAGGGTTGCGGCAGTGAAAACAAGTGCAAACTTAAATTCCTCAATCCTACGGACGGAGAAGACGAGATCGTCAGATTTGTTGTGGATACTGTTAAGGAAGCAGGAGCTGCTCCTTGTCCTCCCATAGTGATCGGAGTGGGGATCGGTGGCAATTTTGAGAAAGTTGCATATCTTTCAAAGAAAGCATTGCTGAGACCGCTGTTCAAACACAACAGTGATCCTTACTATGCCAACCTCGAAAAACGGGTCATGGAAGAAGTCAATAAACTGGGTATAGGACCTCAGGGTTTTGGCGGCAGAACGACATGTCTGGGAGTTGCAATTGAGACTCTTCCGACTCATGTGGCCGGTCTGCCAGTTGCTGTTAATATCAGTTGTCACGTCACCAGACGAAAATGCGCGGAGCTGTAATCATGAAATACAGAATAATCACTCCCGTTGAGAAAGATATCATTAAGGAGCTCAGAGCAGGTGACAGTGTATTCCTGTCAGGCATTATTTATACTGCACGTGATCAGGCCCACAAAAGAATTGCTGATGCGATAAATGAAGGAAAAGAGATTCCTTTTGAACTGAGAAAATCTGCTATATATTATTCAGGTCCGACACCGGAACATGATGACTTTATTATTGGGTCATGCGGCCCTACCACAAGCTCCAGAATGGATAAATTCAGCCCTTTGCTGATGGATCAAGGCAATCTTATTATGATTGGAAAAGGGCAGAGGAATAAGGCCGTCAGGGATGCAATCATCAGAAATGGTGCAGTGTATCTGGGAGCGGCCGGCGGACTCGGTGCTATGATGGCAGCATGTGTGAAAAAAGCAGAGATCATTGCATATCCTGACCTGGGATGCGAAGCAGTAAGAAGGCTGGTCGTTGAGGATATGCCTCTGACTGTCATTATCGATTCAGAAGGAAATGATCTTTATGAAATCGGACCTGCTGAGTATCTTCGTTCCATTGATATATGATATATATCATTTTTTATGTATTGAATAAGCTGTATAGTTCGTATTAAATTAACATACCGGCGTGTTTCCAATCCTGGTTGAGGTGGAAGAAAATGAATTCATTACGATTACTGAGAAGAACATTTTTCGTAGCATTCCTTTCTATTGTTATATTTGCATCCCTTCTGCCAACGACCTTGAAATCAGCCGATGATTTCATGTCGGACTTTTCTGATTCCGGAGCAGGCTATTTATCAATCCTTTATGACAGCACAAACGGCCTTCCGACGTCAGATGCAAACATTGTGATACAGACAAGTGACGGCTTTATTTGGATCGGTAATTACAGCGGTCTTATCAGATATGATGGAAACACCTTTTACAGATACCCGGCCTCCTCTGGTATCTCAAGTGTTGTAAGCCTTTACGAAGATTCACAAAAACGTCTCTGGGTGGGAACGAATGATTCCGGTATTGCGTTCCTTCAGAATGGAACATTTACATTTTATGATCAGGATGACGGATTGGATTCTTCTTCAATCCGTTCGATATGCGAAGATAAAGACGGAAATATTCTTATTGCCACCACTATGGGTATGGCATATATAGACTCAGCGAATAAGCTGCATACGATCGATGATCCCCAGATCAGACGGGAATACGTTTGTGAACTTGTTCCTTCACCTGATGGCAAGGTATTCGGTGTAACACTTACAGGAATGTTCTTTACTCTGGAAAATCTCAGAGTAAGTGCATTCTATAATTACGAAAATCTTGGAATTCCTCTTGTCTATACTTTGTATGTAGATCCTGACAATCCTGATTATATCTACATCGGTACAGAAGAGAGCGAGATTATTTATGGCAACATAGCGGAAGGCTTCGAGGATCCAACCTACATTGATGTTTCTCCGCATGTTAATGTAAATTCAATCCGTAATTTTGACGGACGTATCTGGGTATGTACCGATAACGGTATAGGATATTTTGATTCAGACAGAGTGTATCATCCGCTGAAAGAATGTCCTATGACGACTTCGATCGACCGCATAATGATGGATCACGAAGGAAACCTGTGGTTCTCATCTTCACGCCAGGGCGTAATGAAGATCGTGAGGAATATCTTTACAGATATTTACAAGTTTGCAAAGCTGGATTCAGTGGTCGTCAACAGTACCTGTCTGCATGGCGAAAACCTCTATATCGGAACCGATGTAGGGTTAACTGTTCTTGACGGAAAATATTCTAAAGTCAGTAATACTGTAACCGAAATGATGGATGGAGTAAGGATCAGATGCGTATTTGAAGATCATGATGGTAATATCTGGATCTGTTCTTATGGAAAAGGACTGATCTGCTATAACGAAGAAAAAGATGAGGTTACGGTCTATTCAGAAGAAAACGGGCTGGCAGTCAATCGAACTAGGACTATCATGCAACTTCAGGATGGCAGCATGGCTGTAGCTACCAATGCAGGCGTCAATATCATCAAAGATGGCAAGATCACAGCTGTTTACAATGAATCAAAAGGTGTCAGCAATCCAGAAATTCTTTGTCTCGCTCAGGATGACTCCGGACAGATATATATGGGATCGGACGGCGGAGGCATCTTTATTGTCGGAAAGAGCAGCATAAAAAGGATCGGTATCGGTGACGGACTCCGCAGTGAAGTGATTCTGCGAATGGTAAATGATCCGGTTGAAGATGCTATGTGGGTGATAACTTCAAATTCCATTGCGTATCTTAAGGACGGAAAAGCAACCACTATCAGAGATTTCCCGTATTCCAATAATTTTGACCTTTATTTCAACAGCCGTAATGAGATGTGGATTCTCAGCAGTAATGGTATATATGTTGTCGACCGTGACAATATGGTCAAAAACGAGGCGATCGAATACACATACTACAATACAGAAAGCGGTCTTCCTTATGTCTCCACGGCTAATTCATGGTGTGAATTGACTGACGATGGAGTACTCTACCTTTCACAGTCATCCGGGGTGTCTACTGTCAGAATCAACTCGGATTCTTTCGATAATTCAACGGTTAAACTGATAGTCCCTTATATTGAAGCAGATGATAAGCTTATCTTTTTTGATGAAAATGATACTATCAAGATTGATTCCAGCACTAAGAGAATTACCATTCATCCTTTCGTATTAACTTACACTCTCAATAATCCAAGGATCAGTTATAAGCTCGAAGGATTTGATGACAGTTCAGTCGAACTTAAGAAAAATGAACTTTCCAATGTCATCTATACAAACCTTGACGGAGGTTCATATGTCTTTACTATTTCAGTTCTCAATGCCAAGACCGGTGCAGTCGAAAAGTCTGTTTCAGTCAATATCATAAAAGAAAAGGCAATTTACGAAACTGTCTGGTTTTTCATCATTCTGGGCATACTTGTTGTATTGCTTGTTGTCGGAATAATGCTTTTGATCAACAAAAGAAACACTCAGAAATTCCTTAAAAAGCAAAAAGAAGATCAGAAACTTATCGATGAAATGACAACAGTATTCTCAAAGTGTGTTGATATGAAAGATGCCTATACAAACGGTCATTCTGATCGTGTTGCAAAATATACTGCAATGATTGCAAGACAGCTTGGCAAATCCGAGGAAGAAGTAAATCAGATTCATAATATTGCTCTTCTTCATGATGTAGGTAAGATCAGTATTCCGGATAAGATCCTTAATAAACCTGCCAGACTGGACGATGAAGAGTATGCAGTGATGAAGACTCATTCAGAAAAGGGCAGAGAGATTCTGGAAGCTGTAGCAATCAATCCTGAACTGGCTCTCGGTGCAGGTTCTCACCATGAAAGATATGACGGCAAAGGTTATCCTTTGGGACTGAAGGGTGAGGAAATTCCTGAAGTCGGACAAATGATTGCTGTTGCAGATACTTTTGATGCAATGTATTCAACACGTCCGTACAGAAAGCAGATGCCTTTGAATGAGGTTGTTGCCGAACTAAAGCGAGTTTCAGGAACACAGCTAAGTCCTCGTATGGTTGATGCGTTCCTTGAGATTATCTACAGCGGTGCATTCAATGATATAAATATGAATTCTTCGGCAAATGATGAAAAAAATGCCGGATGATGCTGCAGTCGGTATATATCAACAGAGAAAGAAGGGTACTGTCATGAAAAGAATTGTACCGGCGATATTAAGCGATAACATGGATGCTCTTACATCTATGGTAAGAGAGGCAGAAACATTCTGCGGTTGGATGCAGTTCGATATTATGGATGGGGTGTTTGTGCCCAGTACTTCGGTCAAGGTCAGAGAAGCTGTCACAAGTGCTCCTAAAACAGGCTGGGAAGCCCATCTGATGGTCAAGAAACCCGAACAGCACTTTGCTGTTTTGGCTGATGCAGGATGCCGAAGGATCATATGCCATCTCGAGGCTGTTGATGATCCTGTCGCTACCCTTAAACAAATCAGATGTTTAGGATGTGAAGCAGGACTTGCCATTAATCCTGATACACCGATTTCATTCGTAACAGATGAGATGATCAGCAATATGGATTACATACTCTTTATGAGTGTTTATCCGGGATTTTACGGAAGACCTTTTGTTCCTGAAGTTCTTGATAAGATAAAGGCGTTCAAGGCATTAAATCAACGCGTGATCATTGGAATAGACGGTGGGGTCAAGCTTGCCAATGTCAGGGATGTTGCAGATGCCGGAGCAGAAGAGATATGTGTTGGTTCTGCTGTTTTTGCCCAGCCTGATAAAGCCAAAGCATTTTCTGAACTGACTGAAAAAGCATTTGGAGACAGATAATTAGCTGTTAGAGAATATAGTAAGTAAAAAAATCACTTCATCAACCGATGAAGTGATTTTTTTGTTATTAAATTTGGAGATCAGAGATTTGCTTTTACGGCGTTTATAACTGCCTCAGCGGTAAATCCAAACTCCTTATACAGAACACTTGCAGGAGCTGATGCGCCAAAGTGGTCGATTCCGATCGACTTGCCTTTATCTCCAACATATTTATGCCAGCCGATCGTTGAACCGGCTTCTATGGATACTCGGTTCTTTATTGCAGAAGGAAGGATTTCTTCTTTGTATGCATCAGACTGTTTTTCAAAGATCTCCCATGATGGCATAGATATAACTCTTGCCTTGATTCCTTCTGATGCCAGACTATTCTGCGCATTGATTGCGATGCTGACTTCAGAACCCGTTGCAATGATGAGTGCATCGGGATTGCCGTCGCAATCCTTGATTATATATGCACCTTTATCGACCAGATCCAGTTTTCTGTCATGTTCTACGGGAGGAAGCTTCTGTCTGCTGAGTACCAGAGCTGTCGGACCTGTAGTGTTGTTCAATGCATAATTCCATGCGGAGATAGTCTCTGCCGCATCGCATGGTCGGATGACAGTCAGGTTCGGTACGCTTCGCATACCGATGAGCTGCTCAATCGGCTGATGTGTTGGACCATCTTCTCCCAGTCCTATCGAATCATGTGTATAAACATATACGACCCGTTGTTTCATGAGTGCTGACAGTCTCACTGATGCTCTCATATAGTCATAGAACATCATGAAGGTTGATACAAACGGGATGATACCGCCGTGCAGAGCCATACCATTGGCAATGGCTCCCATTGCATGTTCACGGATACCGAAGTGTATGTTGCGCCCGGCCGGGTTCTCTTTAGAAAAATCTGATGCTGATTTGATGTTTGTTTTACAGGAAGGGGAGAGATCGGCAGAACCGCCCATCAGCATCGGAATGTCATCAGCAACGGCATTGATCGCCATACCCGAAGCATCTCTGGTTGCACATTCCTTGTTTTCTAGAGCTTCCAGCTTTGCCTTATATCCGTCTCCGATATCATTGGACATGATTCGGTTTAATTCCTTGGAAAGTTCAGGAAATTCTGCATTATAGATTTTTCGGAGCATTTCCCATGCTTTTTCACTTTTTTCGCCGCGGACTCTGTAGTCCATTGCTTCACGAACGTCTTCAGGAACAACAAACGTATCGGTCGTTTCCCATCCGAGAGCCTTCTTTGTAAGTATCGTTTCATCGATTCCGAGAGGTTCTCCATGAGATGAAGCTTTTCCGGCTTTGTTGGGACTGCCGTAACCGATGGTGGTCTTACAAATGATTATGCTTGGATGTTCTGTATCACGCTGGGCTTCTTCTATTGATTTCTTGATCTCTTCAACGTCATTGCCGTCAATAGGACCGATAACCTGGAAGTTATATGCTTCAAATCTCTTTCTTATATCTTCTGTGAATGTCAGGTTTGTGGAACCTTCGATTGAGATATTGTTGTCATCATACAGATAGATCAGTTTGCCAAGTCCGAGATGACCTGCAATGGAAGCGGCCTCAGATGAAATGCCTTCCATCAGATCGCCGTCAGAACACAGAACATAGGTATGATGATCGATTATGTCATAGTTGTTGATATTGAATTTGGCACTAAGATGTTTTTCTGCCATTGCCATGCCGACTGCTGTGGCAAAACCTGCACCAAGAGGACCGGTCGTCATTTCGACTCCGGGTGTCTGTCCGTATTCGGGATGACCGGGAGTTTTTGAATCCCACTGTCGGAAGTTTTTGATGTCATCCAGTGAGATATCATATCCTGTCAGATGAAGAATGGCATAAAGCAGCATTGAGGCATGTCCGCATGACAAAACAAATCTGTCACGGTTGAACCATGCCGGATTTGAAGGATTGTGTTTCAAAAAGTATTTCCAGACTGTATATGCAATCGGCGCTGCCCCCAGAGGCGCACCGGGATGCCCGGATTTAGCTTTATCTATAGCGTCAGTTGCAAGAAAACGAATCGTATTAATGCACTTTAGATCTTCTTGGCTAGTCATAATACCCTCCGGTAAATCTTTTCGCAGTAATTATATATAAAAAAACGGTGTTTTTATACCGACTTTGATCCAATTGTTTCATAAAAAATTTATATAAAATAAGTTGAGATGACATAGTATTATTGATAAAATAAATTTATCTATATGCTTATGGAGATACATCTATGAATCTTGATTATATGAATACTTTGCTTGCTCTCGTTCGTCTCGGCGGTTTCTCAGCAGTAGCAAAAGAACAGGGTATGACTCAGCCTGCCATTTCTTTTCAGATTCAAAAGATTGAACAGGAACTCAATGTTAAGTTATTAAACCGAACATCAAGAAAAATGAGCCTCACTTCAGCCGGAAAACGTGTAGTCAAATATGCAGAGAATATGGAACTCGAATATGAAAAACTACTAATGGATCTGGAAACGCTCCGAGAAGATATTGTCGGTGATATCAATATTGTTGCGTCATCTACTCCGGGTGAATATATCATACCGTCTTTGCTTGGCTCTTTTATGAAGGACCATCCTGCAGTCAATGCAAATGTTTCTGTTATGGATTCACAGCTTGTCGTTGAAGGAATAGAGAATGGAAACTATGACATTGGGTTTACAGGATCAATTCCTTCAAAAAATAAAAATCTTCAATACTTCAAGGTAGGCAAGGACAGAATCAAGCTGATTGTTTACCCTGATCATCCCTTCGCCAAATTATCAAGCATAACTTTTGATCAGATTGGCAATCAGCCGATGATCACCAGGGAACCTACAAGCGGTACCCGTATCAATCTCGAAAGAATGATCAAGGAAGCAGGATTTGATCCTGATTTCCCGAATCAGAGACTTGTTCTCAGCAGTTCAAGAGCAGTCATCTCTGCTGTTGAAGCCGGATCCGGTATAGCATTTGTTTCAAGCTATGCCTTGATAGAATCAAGAGCCAGCGGAAATATTAAAACTGTTACAATTTCTGATCTGAGTCTTGAGAGAGATTTCTACTGTATCTATGTCAAAGAAAGACTTGCCTCACGTCTTATAAAGGATTTTGTTGCATTCCTGACAGAAGAAACCGGCAAACAGCTTAATGGATAGTAATTGTATTTCCGCAAAGATCCATGGATCATGGATAGGAAGGCCGCTGGTCGTTCTGGACAGCGTTGATTCGACGATGAATTACGCTCTCAGACCTGATTGCCTTACGCACGGATGTGCTGTTGTAGCATGTACTCAGACCTCAGGACGCGGCAGGTTGGATCATGTTTGGACATCTCCACCTGGATCTATATATATGTCTGTTGTCGTCAGAATGGATGATAAGCATACATCTACGCTTATTCAGGTCACTTCTCTGGCTATCTATGATGTTGTGGCAAAATACACAGGAAAATGTCCTGAGATTAAATGGCCTAATGACATACTTGTTTCTTCAAAAAAAATCAGCGGGTTTATTATCAATTCAAGGGGACAGTATGCCGTAATAGGAATAGGTCTCAATGTCAATGTTCGACCCGATATTACCAATACCACATCAATAAAAGAAATAATCGGACACGATGCCGATATTGAATCAGTGATAGCTGATCTTCTTGATAATATTGAAATTCGCTATGAAGCGGATCAGAACACTCAGATGAACGAGTGGAAAAAGCGAATATCCACTATTGGCAAAGATTTATCGATAAGTGCAGATGGTATTTATAATGGCAAGGCCGTAGCGCTCACGGATGAAGGACATCTGGTCGTCAGACTTCTGAATGGTGAGGAAAAAGTATTCGCGGCAGGAGATGTTCATCTTCTCTGATTATTCTTTAAATTTTAAATATTTATTTACGGATTTTTTTGTAAAGAGTAAAATTTCTCTATCAATTATTTGAGGTTTATATATGGAAAGAGATGGACTAATTGATTGGACCCGACCTGAGTTCCTGAAATTAAAGGGATATTCTGCTTGTAAAAATGCAGAAGCATTAGGTGATGCTGCACCTAAGAGAATTGTTAAACTTGATGCAAATGAAAACCCATATGGATCATATCCTGATTGTTATGATGCTATCGACAAGATTCCGTCTTTGGCAATTTATCCTGATGCTGCACAGACTTCACTGAAACATCTTGCTGCAGTACACTGTGGATGTGAGGATGACCAGATCGTCTTTGGTGCAGGTTCCTCACAGCTGATTGAATATTTGATCAGATTATTTGTTGATAGGGATGAGGAACTCATTAACCTTGTTCCTTCGTTTGCAATGTATCAGTTTTTCTCCAATACAAATTGTAACAAAGTCGTCAATGTTCCCAGAGATCAGAATTTCGAAATAGATATTGATGGAATCAGGAAAGCAATAACTCCTAAAACCAAGCTTATGTTCATTGCAAATCCTAACAATCCCACCGGTAATGTAACTCAGCTTCCTTTGATTGAAGAAGCACTTGATCTCGGTATTCCTACAGTTGTCGATGAAGCATACTATGAATTCACTGGTGTTACTGCACTTCCTTTGATGAAGAAATATCCGAACCTTATGGTTCTTCGATCATTCAGTAAATTTGCCGGTCTCGCCGGTTTACGAGTCGGTTATGGTATCTTCCCCAAGGATATTGCTGACAGACTGCATGCTATTCGTGATCCGTACAATATCAACGTTGCTGCAGTTGCCGCAGCCAAAGTTGCTATCGCTCATTACGATGAATTGATGGTTAATGTTAAGAAAATATGCGTGGAGAGAGACAGACTCCTTAATATGCTCCAGGAAATCAATTATCTTCACGTTTATCCTTCACAGTCCAATTATATTATGTGCAAAGTCCTGAACGGAAAGAGTGCAACATATCTTCAGACCATACTTGAAGAGCAGGGTATTCTTACCAGATGCTTCGGCGGCGTATGGCTGGAGAATTGCATCCGATTCAGCATCGGTCTTCCTGAGGAAGATGACATCCTTATGGATGCACTCAAAAAGCTTGCATAATTTTTTATTTATGATCTGCGAGAGGGTGTCTGTAATACAGACATCCTCTTTTTGTATAATCGCATGTAAGAGGTGCAATCATGATCGTACACAGCAAAACAGCATTATTTGATACAGATTTCTGCGATGAGATTTACAAGAATGGTGTGATCATATTGTTTAAATCTCAGAAGACAGGGGAATATTTTCTTGTTGAAGACAAGGATTCACCTAAACTGATGGATGTTTCTTTTCAGGAACTGATCGACTGGGCGAAAGTCAGTATTCCTTCAGATGTATTCAAGAGAGAATTCGGAGAACGGACTCTGTAACAGTTATTTGGCGGAACATGACAAGAAACTTGATGACTGGAAAAGTTTTCCTGAAAATGCATTCTGGTGCATGTGAGACTAGTCTTCAGTGTAGTTTTTCATATATTCCTTGAGCATATCATCCTTGATTGCCAGAAAAGCATCTGCGACCTCAGGATCGAAATGAGTTCCTCTTTCTTCCTGAATAATAGATACAGCCTTTTCAAAGGGGAATCCTTTCTTATAAGGACGTTTGCTGACAAGTGCATCGAATACATCGGCAACAGCCATTATTCTTGCGGAATACGGTATTTCTTCACCTTTGAGATTGCGTGGATATCCATTGCCATTCCACCATTCCTGGTGACAACCTGCAATCTCCCTGGCATAAGTAAGATATGTACTGCCTGTGACGCCCTCTAGTGCCATATCTATGATGTGTTCGCCTTCGGTGGTATGAGTCTTCATAATATCGAATTCTTCATCAGTGAATTTTCCGGGTTTATTAAGAATAATGTCGCTGATCTTGATCTTACCGATATCATGTAACACAGCAGCAGTTGTGATATCTTCAATATACTGGTCTGTAATAAAGTCAGGATGCTTTCCTTCACGTTTAAGTTCTGTGGCTATCATGCGTACATAATTTGATGTTCGCTTGATATGATCGCCAGTGCAGGCATCTCTGGATTCAACGATTTCAGAAAGTGAGAAGATAACGCTCTTCTGTGTTCTCAGGATAATAGCAGCTTGTTCCTCAATGGTTGCATACTGCTGTGCAGAGAAGTCTTCAACTTTGTGTATTGATTTTGCCAGTTCTTCGATCTCATCTTTGGAATCGATGCTGACTCTGTCTTTTCTTTCTTCACTCTCAAACCATTTTCCTGGATCGACTCGTTCATATGTGAGAAGTTCTGTGTCAAGAGCCTGTGTGGGAGCAATCAATCGAAGACTGAGCCAGTAATAGAGGATCGCGGCACCGATGATAAAAATCAGGAGCTCTATAGCAGTCATCTTAGTGATGTTGGATATATTCTGTGTTGTGACTGATGAAATTTCGATATCGACTCCGGCATAAGCGACGGTAGTATTATTTGAGTCTTTAATAGGGGTGTACCAGGTCATCAGATGACCCCAGTCATCATTTGTCTCCACATGATGGTTGATTTCTTCTCCTGCGAGTACAAGTGCAAGATCATCAGGAGGAAAGTCTCTCGGAACTTCATCTCCGAGTGCATATCCTTCCGGATCTATATCGAAAACGCTTTTGTCACCATCGTGAATGCTGAAAGAATAAACGTATATGTATTTGATCAGAGGCTCTCTGTCATACATGGATTCCAGTTCAGCATATGTTTTGTCGTATTCCTCATCAGCACCATTTTCAAGCCAGTAGCTGATCTTATCACCGTTTACTGCTTCCTTGACTGCAAGAGAATAGCCTTCAGTGATTCTGCTGAAATTCTCTCTTCCTGAATTCTGGAAGAATACAGAGTAGCTGATAGCAACGGTAATTGCCAGGAAAATGTAAATCGGAACCATAATAAAGAGCATTCTGGCGCGGACAGAGTGAAGTGAATCATGAATAGAATGGCTCTTTGTTTTGTATTCTTTTGATGACCATGGTTTCTTAGTTAAATGGGAATAAGGGAAGTATGACAGAGCTT
>JAEEGG010004679.1_pt1 | contig 33012 bp, 33 predicted proteins | sample 9134161 | NCBI WGS metagenome assembly JAEEGG01 (sample SAMN16246543, study PRJNA631951) | gut metagenome | biome: gut microbiome; feature: rumen; material: CR-attached | host: Bos | place: Iran: Karaj | collected 2018-10 | reverse complement strand
TTTTAAATAAATATTCAACGAGAAACCTTGGCCGTGTCCTAGATTTCTGTGTGAGATATAAGATGGTCAAGGCGTCCGTGGTTTCCGCCCCAGTGGTCGGCGAAGCAATGACCACTGGTCTCCTTTGGACAAGCTGAAAATCCGTAAGATTCGAGAAATCCGTGATCTTATAAAACCATTGTTCCGCGTCTCCATGGTCAATCAGAATTTTTATCCAAAGGTAGGTCGAACAAAGATTTTTAAGGATTTTTCAAAAGATTTTCGAGGGGATTGAATGAATGCCCCTCCATTTTTCATCATAAAAAATAATTCATGAAAAATTCGTGATCCATTCATGATAATTCGTGTTAAAGAAAAAATGTAAGATTTCGGAATAAAAGAAGGAGCAGGAAGGAATAAGTTTCGGAAGTGGAATCCTGCGATCTTACCTTCGAGAGCACTACCGTATGTGATCATTTCCCCGATCAAAGTCGAAAATCGACCTGCCCCCGAAGCCCTATCGATAACTGCCATATTGGTCCGAGCTTTTCCCAAACCACCCTTTCTCCTCCTTCAGGTTTCACATCTAATCCTATTACTATATGTCAAAAAGGCAGAAATGTAAACTATATTCACCCATTTTTGATATTTTAAGCTGTAGAATCAGAAAAACAGCGTATTCTTCGAATGCATAATGATACTGATATCATGTGCTTTCCCAAATCACGTTCATTGCTTTGAGGTTGTAAGTCGCAATAGTTGTCAAAAGGTATAAAAAACAGAAACACCAGACACCATATCTGGTGTTTCATATAAGAGTGAACAGCCAGCGCTTCGATAGCAAAATCCTTCGCTAATCGAACTTCTGCTTGCTGATGGTCCTCAAGAACCCCATGTACTCATCCTCGTGGTCAACACGAGTCTCGCGGCAAAGCTTGACGAAGTCCTCATCGCTCATATCCGAGGTGATAGCCTCGGTCAGTGCAGTGGGCTTGTTGGTCTTTAGCTTGCGGTCGGCATCCTTCAACTGATGGCGCAGCTCGAGCATGGCAGGCATATAACTGCCGTGGGTGATCACCACGAACTGAATTGTATCCAGACTGGGATCCCCAATGTGCTTGTTGACCACCGAGACGAGGAAGACGACCTTTGGGTCCTTGTCGAGATCGTTGTCGATGAGTCCCAAGAGACGTACATTCTCGGCATCAGCCTCCTTCCAGCGCTCCAGCAGCGCCAGGCAGCGGGCCTTGACGTAGTGAGCCTCCTTGCAATCATCGCGTCGCTCCAGCACGCGGTCTGCGTAGGCGATGCCCAACTCTGGTGCACCACCATACAGGCAGAACACTGCATTGATGAAGTTGGCTATCATGCCCTCGGCCTTGAGAGGCTCCAGATTCTCGATCGTGCCAATCAGACAGTCGTCGCAGATGGCGATATCGAGCATCTTCTTGAGCATCAGCGAAGCATCACGGAGCTTGCCGTCATTCACCTTCTTCATCGCGAGTCGAAGGCAGACACGTGCCGTCTCATCGTAGTCACGATTGCGCAGATGCGGGTAGATGGCTGCTCCATCGGAAAGCTCATCCTGAATCAGCGCATTGTCGTTGAAGGTGTTGGCGAAGGCCATGATCTCGGCGTTCTCACGCACGTGGCCAAATCGCACAGGATCCGACAGATAGAGTCCGTCGAGCGAACGCACACGACTCAGAGCCACATAGAGCTGGCCGCTGGTGAAGACACCGCGACTTAGGTCAAGTACCATCTTGTCGAAGGTCATGCCCTGGCTCTTGTGGATGGTGATGGCCCAAGCCAAACGCAGCGGATACTGCGTGAAGGTGCCGGTCAGCTCCTTCTCGATGGTCTTGGTCTTGCGGTCGTACTTCTGCTCGTACGACTCCCACTGCACCTTCTCCACTGCGTGCTCCGTGCCGTCGGTCAGACGCACACGCACCTCATCGTCCTTGAGTCCAACGACCTCGGCAAGGGTTCCGTTCACCCATCGACGCTCTGAGTCGTTGCGGGCAAACATCACCTGAGCACCAACCTTCAGCTTGAGCTGTAGGTCAACGGGCGCACTGCCAGCCTTGAAGTTGCCCGACATCTCAGCCTCGTAGGTCGTCGCCTCACCCGGCAGTGACTCAAGTCGTCGATTGTTGATCTCGTCCACCGCACGATGGTAGGGCGAGAGTACAATGGACATATCGTCCGCCTCAGGTGCACAGACGCGGCTGTTAAGAACGCCGAGATCATCGGATGAGACCTTGTAGTTGCGTACGTTGTTAAGCACACGGAGGAAGACAGGGTCGTCCTGACGATAGACCTCCTGCAGCTCTATTGAGGGCAGGTTGAAGCGCTTGAACACGTGTGCCTTGTAGAAGTAGAAGCGATCGCCCCCATACAGGTCGTGCAGCAGCTCAGACACAGCGCCTCGCTCAGCAATCGGCTCCAGCTGGAACATGTCGCCTGCGAAGATTACCTGCTTGCCACCAAAAGGTAGCCCGTTGTGCATGATGGCACGGAAGGCGCGGTCGATGGCATCGACAACATCGCAGCGCACCATCGATACCTCATCGACGATGACGGTGTCGGCAGCACGAATCAAGTCGCGCTTGCGCTCGTTGACGTGCATCGGAGTGCGTGGAGTGATTACCTCCAGGGGCAGTCCCAGGAAGGAGTGGATGGTCTCACCTCCGACAAGGATGGCTGCTGCCCCCGTCGGTGCAAGGACGATGAAGTTCTTGTCGATCTCCTGCTGGATACGACGAAGGAATGTCGTCTTTCCTGTCCCAGCCTTGCCGGTGAGGAAGAAGCTGCTGTTGGTGTTAAGTACCAGAGCATAGGCCTGTGCCAGCTGCTCGTTGTCGATCTCGATGGTTGCCGTATGGAGGGCGCCGCCCTCCATAGGCTTGTTGTTATTGTTTGGGGTGAAGGTAGTAGTATTTATTAAAGGTTAATATATGTAGTCTCCTTGGGCAATAGAGGAGTTAGCTGCTCCATGAGCTCCGCCGTGTCCTCGTTGACCATGCTGCGATAACTGCTGTTAATCAGTGCCGCCGACTGCTTCCTGAGAGTGTCCTCATCAACTGCTCGATTGAGCATGCGGTACTGCGACTTCGTATAGGCGAACATCATCTCCTCGGTCTTCTGACGAATGAGCTCTGCATCATAGAACTCCTTGCCGAGCTGGCACTTGCCGACCAACTTGCACTCATACCCATCGTTGGCATAAAGCTCGATGGCATTGATGTAGCACCAGTTGTGGTAGTTGCCGATGTACTCGACGATGGCGAAACGATCGGTCACTCTTACGCCCTTGTAGCTGCGGTGTCCAGCCTGGCTCTCATGCTCGTCGACGATGAACATGTGTCGGCTCTCATCCCAAATGGGCAGACCTGCAGGTCGGCGCTCTCCTCTCTTGGGCAGGATCATGTCCAGGACATTCCCCTGCATTGTGTTGAATGTTGTCTTAGCAATTAAGTATTAAGTGTGAAACAATAAGATTTCTTGCGCGTCCAGCGGCTCCCAGACCCCTTAACAAAGTCTGGGACGCTGGGAAGCCATTACCGACTTGACCATCGCAGCAGCGAAGTCCTCGATCTGGCTCTGTGGCACCGACTGTCGGAGCATTCGTGTCTGACTGACCAGAAAGTCCTTGAGCATATCCAGGCACTCGTGGCGAGCAAACGACTCACTCCAGCACTGGCTGTAGTACCCTCGGCTCGAGATCAGCTTCGTGTCATATCCGTCATGGCAATAGAGCCTAATGCCGTTGAGGAAGAGATACGCATAGCCCTGTCCGAAGTCATACTTGACAATCAGACGATCCGAAAGGCGAATGCCCTGGAAGTAGGTGTTGCCAGCTGCGCTGGTGTACCCGTTCGACAAGTAGATGTTGTGCTTCTCATTGTAGGAAACACTACTGCCTGACATTGCAGGGAGCACTGTATCGACGATCTTCGCCAGTGCGTTGTTCTGAGTTGTAACTGTTGGTGTCTTGATTTAACCTCCTATACTTTATGTGTTAATAATGTTTTAAGGTAAAGGTCGATGGCCGAAGGATCGGCAATAAGCTGCTCGATGTCGTCAAACTCGAAGACCTCCGATTGAAGAATCTTATCGGCCAAGGCCTCTGCCCAACTCTCTGCCTCGTTTTCGGAGAGGACTCCCTTGCGGGCCGCAGACGATGCCAGATTCTGAATCAGCAACGTTCTGATGTCGATAGTTTTTTTGTTCATATTCTCTGTAAGAGCCCGTTCGGGGCTCTTACATATACCACTGGTGGTAGAGTACTGTCACCGGACGATAGTCCACGCGGCAGAGTTGGCGCATCCACTCACGGCGTGTCGCCGCCCACGTCTTGACACAATAGGTCAGGCGATCCTTCAGCTTCTGCTTATGGCCCTCGAAACCAGGAACCGTCAGCGTCGTCTGATAGTAATGGCGAGCCTCGTCACAGAGCGACTTTACGCGCGACATATCGCACAACGCAAGCGCCTTGAAGGCAGCCTCAACGCAGCGCTCCATTCGATGGAGCTGGCGCTGAACATCGCGTCGGAGCTCTGGCGACAGCGGCTTGGCATCGAGAGCCTTCTTGCCGTGCTTCGAGCCCTTCTTGCCCGTCTCAACGATCGGTCTGCTGGTCACATGCCAGCATCCGCAGACGGGGCAATGGTAGCTGCGCACTGGGGCATAGCCGTGCTGTCGGAGTATCACCTCGCCGTTGAAGGCGATGAAGCGTTCAGCCGCCTTGCGACTGTCGAAGCAGAGCTTCATTCTTCCAGCGTTAGCGCAGTACTTGCTGTTGGCTACAGGGTTATCATACTTGGCAACCTTATGGCGGCCGTTTCTTGCTCTCTTGTTCGCAGCGTCAGCCACCTTGTAGCCGACCTGCATCAATGTCTTGTTTGCATTGAAAGTGGTGCTGTTTTTGAGGGTTCGACATCAGTTCTAATCTCGACCGCTCCCTTGCACAAAGCAAAAAAGAGCGGCGTCAAATCGAAAAATCAGATGATCTTCTCGATTTTGACGCCGCAAAGATAGGACAAATATTTGTACTAAAAAAATAATCTTGTGTGTTTGAGGTCGGAGAGTTTTTTTACGACTTCACGTCCTCCTTTCCGTCCGATTTCGTTTTGGGAGGATAGAGGTCTGCGAGCTTTCGCACCATTTCCTGGAAGGAATCGAGGTATGACTGTGGCTCTATGATCCTAATGTGTGCACCGAAACCGAGCAGCAATGTGTCAAGCTCGTTGTTCGGGATGACATCTATGGAGAACAAGCCTGTTTGAGTTTTCGAGAAATCTCTCAACTTTCTCTGTGATTGATGCAACTTCTTGGTCATGATGCGCCAGTGCGTATAGGCATCCCGTGTTTCTATCTTGATAGTCAGTCGGGGCTTGTTATGCCTGGTTACACCCACGATATCCTTGAAGTAGTCTTCAGCATATAAGTCATCCTTAGGGCCAATGTACTCGATGTCGTCAACAATGGAAATCTCACCTTCTATACGATCCAATGCACAATTGAACTGTTCGAGGACTTTGCCATCCGTATAGGTGGCATGACCAAAAACAAACCACCGGCTATTGAACTCCTTTAGAAAATAGGGATGCAGCAGGACTTCCTTAACCTTCTCCTCGTAGCGAGGTCTATACTGGAAGGAGAGCACTTTCTTCTTTTCGATGGCATCAAATATGGTAGGCACCCACTGAAGATGTTCCACATGCATATTTTGATCGAAACTAATGAGCTTTTTATCATCAGCTGCAAGAAATTGAGCTCCTTCAACAATATCAGCCAACCAAGTTTGAGGGAAAAGATTAATGGAAGCACTGAGCAATCGCAGCAACTGCTTGGTGCGTAGCTTATGGATCTCCTCCTTCGCATAGTGAATAGGATCCTTCACTCCTTGGGGATATCTGAATCCTTGCTTTGCATCTTTGCCGTTTTTGTAGTCAAAATGAAGCCCACTCTTCCGAAGGATACTTTCAATCTTTCGTTTAGCCCCTTCAACTTTAGAAAAAAATTCGTTGGTCTTGATTTTATCGCCCCTTTTGAATTCGGCACTGGGAATCGTGACTAATATATCCTCATAAGTCCAGTATTTCTCTGGCTCATTGAGAAGCAACTGGTCGAGATCCAAATAATCGAATTGTCTCATAATGATTAGTATTTACGGAACCTACAGAAATGGAACTTTACTTGCTTGCTTCCATCGGGCAGGATTTCCACATCGCGCCAAGAAGTGGATGCTACACACGTATAGCCTTCCGCCTTGAGTTTGTTCACCAAAGCGTAAGTGAACGTCATCTCACCCATAATATGCACTGTGCAGGGCTCATTCCCCGACAACTTCTGGATCTGTTTCAGATAGTCATCGGTCAGTGTGTCAATTCCCTCTTCATCCAGATTCTCATCGATATTTGGGAAGGGCAGATCTTTGATTTCGCCAAACTCAAGAGCTGCTTTCAGTTGTTCATCATTCCAGTTGGCAGAGGGGTGGTTGGAGAGATTGAGAAAGAAAGATAATGTATCGCACTTCGGTTCTTTCGGTACTTTAGGAGCCTCCGACACAATCTTTACTAATTTCTCAAATGTCTCAGAAAAATAATCGTGAAGGACATTAAAAGTATAATTAGGCTTGATGTGGGCAGTCGCATTGCGATACTCGTTAAATACTACATAGTACTTGCGAAGCTCGAAAACCCAAGGAAGATCGAGGATCCTTCGTGTTGTATTTCTATATTTCAACAAACTCCCTCTATAGGAACCATTTTCTACTTCTTCGTCTTGAATAGAAAAAATGGAATTCAACATTTCAAGATAATTCTTATCTACATCCTTGTCCCGAGGAAAAGGATTCCATGCTTTTAGTTTTCTGCCAGCCAATCTATTGATATACTCCTTGCCAAAAGCATAAGCTTGTGGCAACATTTTATATTTGAAAGACCAACGAGCTGCAGCTAAAAAATTATCTATACCTGCATTTGGCCTAAAGTCGGATAGTTTTAACAAAACATTTTCCAAGATGTCTTTTGTTGGCTTAGACAATGAGGAGGTACGAACTCTTTTCCGACCTTGTTCCAATACTGTTTTGAAACTACAGCTTCGAATATCATCCCCAATATTACCAGAAAGAGCTTCATCCAATGTCTGAACAGATTCTCCAATATCAAATAGTTCTGGTTCTCTCTTTAATTCTTCAGCTAAAAAGTTCAAACGCCCATAAGATGTCAATCCATTTGCTATCTCAGAACATTTCTGAAGCTTAATGATTTCTGTCATATCTACGATGGGAGCTAATCGGTCTTTTAAATCCATCTCCCTAACTTTGGGTGCGACACCTAACTTTTCGAACGCACCATAGAAAACAGATTCAATTTGCGTTTGCTTCATGTAACGAGCATAATCAAACAAAACCACACCCAACATTGGAATAGAACGAAACGCATGAGTAATATCGAAATATATTTGGTCTTCTTTTCCTAACTGTCCAAAAACAATGTTAAATATGTCCCATATTTCCTTTTTAGAAAACCCTTCGGGAATCTTTATGGGTTGTTCGGGAAATATAGGTTTCAAAGGATTTAGAGTATCGTTTTTCCAATTTTTAAGTATTGTTTCTAAACCAATTCTTTCACAATCTTCTTTTATGAACTTTTCGTCATGTCCATTATCTTTCCAATTTTTATTATATGCATCATCAGTGCAAAAAATGCATATTTCATCTTGCTCTGTCCAATCTTTGCAAGTCATTTCAATAAGAGCCTGCTGTATGAAGCGAGTGGGTGTCGAATGGAATTCGCCACAAGTATAAATTGTTTGGACATAATTCGTCGTTCCCAAAAACGAAATAAAAACTTTGCGTGCCATATTCAATATATATTAATGATAAATCACTTTACTTTGCATTCCAGGAATTGACGAGTGTGTCGAGCATCTGCTTCAACAACACATTCTGCTCTTTCTTGGTAGGTAACTCCTCATGTAAGGTATAATAGGTGGTAATACCCTTGTCGTTACACTTTTCTTGTGCCTCCGCTTTCATCGGAGTATTGGTGACGAACAGGGCCTTGCTGCCCAAACCGCCATAAGTGCGCACCACAGAGGCGAACTTATCGACGTCAATTGATTTGAACACCTGTGTCTTGCACTCCACGAAGATCAGTTTCTTGCCAGCATTCACGATGATATCCACCTCATTCTTGATAGCATCGGTCCTTGTCTTGAAGACACAGTTCAGACGGATGTCTTTCGGAGGATAGAACTGAGCAAGAAGACTGGCAACATACACTTCAAACCAACCGGTATTGAGCAAGATGTGCCAAGCATGGGGACAATTGAAATCAATGTTCCTGCCTTTCAAATTGCCCGAAAAGGAACGTGTTTCAGGATTCCATTCCAGTCTTGATTCATCGTTTTCCACCACTATTGGCTTGGTATCACAGCCTTTGGCTTTATCCACGAATGCCCTGGTCAACTCTTTCAAAGCATCATGGAAGCGAGGGCTTATGCTCCAGCTTTTCACCACATTCAGCATCGACCTGTCCTCGGCGGTATAATCAGCATACGAAGTATAACTTGCAATCTCGTTCCCTAACAATCGGAACTGTGCTTCCATGTCGAAATCCACCCTTTCGTCACTCCGGTCAGCGGTGATGTCAAAGACTGTGCCGTCCTGACCCAAACAAAAGATTTTGGCATCAGGTAACTGAGGATGCAGTATGTTATAGAAGGCCAAAGTCCACACCTTAAGTCCACTCGAGAGATTGACACTCAGCTCCGTATCAGCAGTAATTTCCGAAGCCAACTGTGCAGTAGAAGTCTCCATATCGTGCAAATCCGTGTCGGAGAATATTCTTATTTCTATCACATCCTGGAGCGCAGAAAGTTGGCCACAGATATTCTCTGCAACCTTCTTCGTCTTCTCCGAACAAATCAAGATAACCCGATCAGGATTGGCATAGACGATGCCCTGATAAACCGGAGTAGGTTCGCCACCTACCAGTGCTATGTGGAGTTTGGTCATGGGAAATATTAGAATGAGGTTTTCATACCATAACAATAGTGAGGGAATGTCGCACCCCCTCACTATTGCCGGAGTAAAAACTTGAGCGACTCTATGGCGAAATCGATTTATTGCATCGACAGTTTGACAAATCCGATTATTTCGCCATCGGTATCAAGACGCCTTGACTTTGGGAATGCATATTCTAGGAAATGTGATTCTCCTGGACGAGCAGCATATCTGACATCTTGGAAGTCTTCAAGGTTTCTTGCCCAGCCACCTGTAATAAAATCCCAACCACTGGCATGGCCAATGCGAAGAATACATGACTTATTGCCATTCGCAATTTCAAACTGAATACCATCGGCCAACTTCTTCATTTGCTCTATATACAGCTCTGCGCCCGTTCTATCTTGATCTGTCCAAAAGTCAATTTCTCGTTTCACAAGACTATATGTATGAATATTAACTGTCGCAAAAAGCTTTTCAATACTATTCATCTCTTCTGGCAACTGTCCTACAGCAGATGGTTGCTTAGCAAAAATCTTCTTGTAAGATTCCGTATTCAATTTCAATTGAAATACACTTTCTGCACCCTGTCCCAAAGCCTCGATTAATTGAGGCTTGGTATTTTCTTGAGGAATTAATGTGTCACTATGGGTTATATTCAAATACATTTGAAGACGGAAAACAACTTCCTTACCTGCGGGAAAATATGCATCTCCACATTGGAGGAATCGAAAAATGTCTTGATTTGCATCATGACCGAATAAATACTTTTCGACTGCACCTCCATCATATTCTTCTACTAGTTGACCCTTTCGATACTTTTTAACTCTAGCTATAGTATCCAAGTTTTCTTTCTTATTAGCCACTATTTCAGTAATAGCAGTGCGAAGAGCACCTTTGATGGAACTTCCTGGAATATAAGGAAGACCCATGCCATTGTGAATACATTCTTTCAAAGTGTCACCATCCTCGACATTGCAAAAAAGGATCATTTTACGACGTGAATAATCGGCAGGTTTGGCATTTGGTGCATAAACCTTGATGAATTCCTTAATATTCTGCCTTCGTTCGATGCTTAGCAGCCAATTCTGAAGATGTTCTTTTCCGATCAAATCAAGGATCTTACGTTCGTCAACGATACGAACATACCTCTTCCCGCTAGTAGTAACTACTGTAAAGTACTCTGTATTGTTTTGCAGGAAATTTCCCGAGCCAATATGGACAGGAGTTAAAGTTTCAATCTTTACTTTCATTGCTTTACAGCTTTAATGGGGATGAATAATGCCTTGCCACTACGATAGACAGGATGCATATCACTGCTGTTCCACTCTGGCCTTAAATCCACTATACAACCCTCGGGTTTCTCTGCTTTTGCAAATACAGAACCTTCTACATACATATAGACGGATTTCTTCCAAAGGTGTCTTAGTTTATTATTCGTACTGCCTGCCATAAATCCTCCTCGTAAAGAGAAGTTGTAGCAAGAGGCTTTTATGCTGATAGCTGCTTGCTCCTCAAGAGTTGGCAGGTAGAGCGAAAGGGACAACCAAGAATCACCTACTTTCGACGGAAGATCAATACTATCTATAGTGACATCGAACTGTCCACCACCAACAGACTTATCAGTGCCTAAACCCGTTTCACCCAACTCCTTGAGTAAAGATTCTATCTCAGCCAATACTTCGTCTGTAGCATCTGCAATAACATAGAGTCCACAATCTTTTGCATTATTGAAAAAGCACCACTCAAAGAAAAAAGGCGAGGCGGCATTATCTTCTGAACGACTGACTGATACTCTCTGCATAACCTGTTTCTTGAATGGAATCTCGAAGTCCTTGCAACATACAGGAGTTAAATATTCATCATGAATCTGTAAAGAGGAGATCGAAGGAACTGATTCCTCTACAAAATCCTTCCACACGGAACTTTCAATGTATCGAACTGATTTCAGCAATTTGCGGAATTCTGCACCATCATTTCCATCCACGGTTATGCGATCAGCAGTCAGTGGCCGGGGAAGGAAATACATTTTCCCTTCGTATGGGAAAGCCGAGCTCATTGCAAATGAGTCCAAGAAACATCTTAGCTCCTCACTGCTCGCACCATGTTGCGCCTTGATTGCTGCCAAAGCTGCCGAAATCGTGTCACTATGCAGGTCAGATGACGAAGAGTCATAGGTTGACCTACCGAGACCGATATGCAACGGTGTGCGGAAGTGCAGCCTGAATACTTTATATTGTGCCATTCTGACTAATTATAATTAATAAGTATGCTCTTCGCCTTCCTCTTTGTCGAAAACAATCTCTACCTGACCATAACCACGAGAACCTTGTCCTCCGAGGTAATCATCGTGTAGAAGATTGATGGCCTGCTTAAGTGTAGACTTAAGTTGAGTCTCATCTTCACCCTCGAAAATATTGAGAATCATCTCAAAGTTGAATTTTGCACCAGCAGGAACACGCTCGAATGTGCGAGGATTGGCAACAGCTGTAATGCGATTGATGCTTACCTCTGTTTTACTTTCGGTATATGGGAGATCTGTATTGCTGAACAGGTCTGGATCAGACAGGTCAAGAGAAGCATCTCGAACAATCAGTCGAGAGGGCCGAGGATTTACTACTTTATTATCTCCTGCCACACCGAAAAGTGAACCTGCTCGGGAATTCGGATCATTTGATGGTCCACCATTATTACTTTCACCATTCGCTATCTCCACCAGCGAACGCATCTTGCCTTTGAGAGAGCTACCTGGAATGTAAGGGATGTTTGTCAAAGGATTGCGGACAACGAATTTGTCTGGACCACCAATGTTAAGGGCTGCATTAGTTCCACCGATATGAAGACCAGTCTTAACTACAACGACTCCCTTATATATAACTTTCTTGATTAATTGAATTGTTGCCATAGTATAAATAAATTAATCTTTTCCATCATTAGCTTTGTGATAAGCAAGAATAGCTTCAATCACATTGCAGAAATTCTTATAGGTTTTCTCATTCTCTACTGAATCGTAGCATAAATCGAAAATTTTCTTGAAGAGTTTGAGACCCTCATTCTTCGAATCACGGCCCAAAGCATAGGCGACTTTGGGCTTCAGCAAATAGAATGAGGACTTTTCCTGTTCGAAGGTGCCCATTTGGATTCGTTTGATTTCTCCATAGATGCTTCTGATTTTGGATTTGGTCAGACCGTTTCTGGCCATGTATCCGCCTGCATCCTCAGCAAATGAGACAAGTAATTTGTCAGCCTTGTCCTTAATCCATTGTGAATTAAATTTGAGATTCTGGGCAAAATACTCTTCTGCCTTAGGATCTTTCGCTTTGGAGCTACCACCTTGATAGCCACTTTTGTTCGGTTGTTGCATAGTATTAAAAATATTTAGTAACTGATTAGGAACGTGTACGATATTCGAGTTCTGCCCATCGACATGCGAAACACCATAGTTCGAGTGGATGATAATTGGTATCAATCTTCTTTCCACCGAGAGTCTGGTTATTTTTGCATACTTCTTTAATACAAGAATCTATAAAAGAATTGACAATCACATTCTTTGATGCCTGTCGCATTCGACTTAGATCGTAAGTCAGCATCCAATAGGTCTTAAAGACATTCACCTTATGGTTTTTGAAGTCAGCATTGGCAGCATGTTGCATCACTTTCCCAAGGAAGGACTTGTTTAAGTGACCTGCTTTGAGCAGACCGAGCAAACTATCTTTCAGGTTCTCTACTGCAGGGAACTCTTTATCCCAGTTCAGTGGGGTGTCCATGAAGGAGATGGAGTTCTTGGTCAAAACCTCACCATTGGCTGCCTTTACTTCATGCTCTTTGGCAAGATGTTCCTCATGAGCACTTTCTTCAGCTCCCTTCATGATGGGGAATTTGTCTCGCACAATGGCCACACCTCCTGAAATGGAGAATCGAGGATTCCCCTTGGTGTAGGCTCTGAAGTCTTCACGGATCCGTTTCGCAAACTTAATGGTATAATCCCAAGCACCGACGATGAAGACATCATCACCACCGCTATATATTACCAGCGAACTATCTGGGGCAACGTCTCTTTGAATTTTATGGAGATAGTCAGAAAAGAAGTAGTCGAACTTATGGCTAAGACTTCTATAACGCTCCAAGGTGGCCGACTCTGCGGGTATGCCTTCTTGGAAAAGCAAGCCTAAATTGTCGACGTCCATACGAAGAATTCCAAGACGATCCAGATTCTTGCCTTCACAGAGTTCCTCGAAAGACCTGACATATTTCATCGTTCCCTTAATGGTTTCAGTCTCTACCTTGATATCGCCAACTTTAGACAACCATTTCTGGCGATCTTCGCTCTTGACGAAATAGTAGGTAAACCCGAGATGGGCAGGAGTGACGTGAGTCAGATCGTTCCATTCCTTGACAGGTACTTCAGTGATAAGCATGCAGTCATGGGTCTGCAGAGCCTTGCCGACTTCAATCTGGTCGTGGGTGATAGGGCTCAACAGCAAGCCATTCGAATCAGCTTCCACGTTCTCATAGAGTTCTTCTCCGGTAACATCGTCACGTTTGAAGTCGCCTCCATGCATTGAGGGTGTAAAGAAACGCTTCGGATCGTTGGCTATAAGCCTCGAAAACTTGCGATTCTTTTGTACACGTCTTCGATTGAAGAGTTCAGTCCATACCTTACGCAAGTCCTGCCCATTCTTGTGCAGCAGAGCATCTTTGGGTAGCTTTACGTAATCTAACGCCAAATACAGATCTGTTCCGTGAGCATCAAACAGACAACGCTCGATGTCGAGAGCTGCCTCTTCAATAATCTTACACGTCTCTTCTGTATCAGGAGCTGTAAGATAGAACGAACCTCCAGAATCATAGACAACCGAGTCCTTCGTAAGGCCCAACCGCTTAAGCAGGAACCGCACAATGGAATCAGAGAGCAGATGCAGGTAGAATGACCTGCCCTTCAAACTTCGGGCAGCATGCTTGGAAGCTATCTTATAGATATACTTCTGAATGCCGCTGAAGTCTCCTCCCACAAGGAGCATGTCCTGTGGGGGAACCTTGACATCGGTCACCGCTCTTGTGAACTCCGACATGTCGAGGTATTCATTGAGCTGAGGTTTGTTGATCATTGATATTATTATTATCTCGTTTAATGTCTTTGGTTACAATTCCAAATCCAATGCTTGCGTGTTTCCCGATGCCTATCAAGTCGGGAAGCGACACATTGCTCCTGAACTTCACATCGAACATCATCAGTCTGGTCTCTTTGATTTTAACGCTGCGTGGCTCGGAAACCTGGGTGATTGAACAGGTTACTGTCTTATCGAAATTAATACCCAATCCCTTGGCCATCGATAGAATGTTGCCCACCAGTATGTGTTCCAATAGCACAACCTTTTCACTCAAAGATTCGGCCTTCATATAGGCAGCATAGTTTTCGGAATTCAAGGGGAGCCAACGACGAAGATTATAATGAAATGTAGAATCCCAAACTTGGACGGTCGTTTTGCGGGGCGTCAGGGTCTCAATCTGCATTTCCATGTTGCGTTCACCAAGTTGGAAGTTGTAATTTCCCGCTGTGAAAAATTGCCCAATTACATCTGCACCTTCCTGGATGCAGACAATACAAGCCTTCTTCCCTACCCTCTTGTATTGGACCAAAGGGAAGGAATATCTGAAATTATCGCCTTGGTGATTATGAAAAAGTATGTCAGCTTCATCCCCCATTGCTTTCAGGACACATCCCCTTAACAATGGAACTTCAAACTGTTGGATCTCGTTCTCGAAGCGTATAATGAGTGTTCTAATTGCGTTATTCATTGTAATGATTTCAATGTTTCGGCCACAAATATAAGACTTTATTTTGAAAAAACAATCAAAAGGGAACAAAAATTATCTTTCTTGCCTATATTTTTGCTGTTTTAGTCACCAAAACGAATTTTTTCGACTGTTTTTTCAAATGTTTATTACTATTTCCACACACTTCGGCCACAGTCTTTTTTCATGACCTCAATCAATAAACATCTCACAATATAGATTTTTTATTCTAAGGTGCCAAGGAGAGAAAGGTGGCTATCTTCATTCCTTTCAAGCTCTCTGGCTTCATAGATCTTTACCTTGTTCTAATGGAATACAAATGGGACTTACGAGAAGGCCACTTATAACCCTATGAATCATACGTCTTAATCCTTGTTTTAATGGAATACGGTCTCGGACATTAACCCTAAAAACCTCGCGATGTATAGGTTAATCGGTCTTAATCCTTGTTCTAATGGAATATGGTCTCAGACTGGGTGGTGTACAACCGTTGGGCGACGGGCTCCAAGTCTTAATCCTTGTTTTAATGGAAGATGGTCTCGGACATGATTCCAATCTTTGCAGTCACTGACACTGTCATGTCTTAATCCTTGTTCTAATGGAATATGGTGTCTTGGACTGCTAAGTACACTCGTGTACAGCGAATGACTGGCGAGTCTTAATCCTTGTTTTAATGGAAGATTGTCTCTGTCTGATCTGCAAAGAGATGGGAATTGAGTAAAAGGAGTCTTAATCCTTGTTTTAATGGAATATGGTCTCGGACATTGATTCCTCAAGCTCTCTGCAGATGATAATCAAAAAGTCTTAATCCTTGTTTTAATGGAATATGGTCTCGGACATCTTCTTCGACACGATATTGATAATCGTAGTTTTGTCTTAATCCTTGTTTTAATGGAATATGGTCTCGGACAAGACTTCTCGATTGGTCTGCTGTGCCCAATTTACAGGTCTTAATCCTTGTTTTAATGGAATATGGTCTCGGACTCGGGCCAACGAGGAGATAGATCCTACGACCGAAAAGGGGTCTTAATCCTTGTTTTAATGGAATATGGTCTCGGACACTGGGTTATGACATCCAAAGACAGCATAGTTTCCGTCTTAATCCTTGTTTTAATGGAATATGGTCTCGGACTTCTGTGACATGGGGTCTAAGAACCGTAAGCCCTATTAGTCTTAATCCTTGTTTTAATGGAATATGGTCTCGGACTATTGGTAAGATCGGTGGCAACGGCGCCGATAAGAACAAGTCTTAATCCTTGTTCTAATGGAATATGGTCTCGGATGATGCTGAACAATATCCAGACGGCAAACCCGCTGAAGTCTTAATCCTTGTTTTAATGGAATATGGTCTCGGACATTTACTAATACTATGTATTTCATCGTATTTGGCAGTCTTAATCCTTGTTTTAATGGAATATGGTCTTGGACTGCTAGGAATCAGAGATGATTTTGAGTTTATCAACGACCGGTCTTAATCCTTGTTTAATTGGAATCTGGTCTCGGATTATATGAAACTACTCAGCAGAAGACGGGTAATCATGCGTCTTAATCCTTGTTCTGATGGAATATGGTCTCGGACCCGTCGCTCAGAGGATTTCAACGGGTGCCACGTATTCTCGTCTTAATCCTTGTTTTAATGGAATATGGTCTCGGAGGTAAAAGAACTTGAATCCGAAGGTTATTTTGGTAATCTGTCTTAATCCTTGTTTTAATGGAATATGGTCTCGGACATTATGCTCAAGAAAGCAAAAAAGTTAGTCAAGGCAGCGTCTTAATCCTTGTTTTAATGGAATATGGTCTCGGAGAAGGAGACAAATCGTGGTATGGCACGGCCACCTATGTCTTAATCCTTGTTTTAATGGAATATGGTCTCGGAGTCTGCTGTCTCAGGCGCATGAGGCTTTTCGTCTTGTAGGTCTTAATCCTTGTTTTAATGGAATATGGTCTCGGAGCGGCAAAAGCGTTCGCATTAAGCGCGAAGATGCGGGTCTTAATCCTTGTTTTAATGGAATGTGGTCTCGGAGGAAGCCCGAAGACCTTCGCACGCCCGAGAAGCCTAAGGGTCTTAATCCTTGTTTTAATGGAATATGGTCTCGGAGTCGACAGCATTGCACACCGAAATGCGAAACCTTCGCAGTCTTAATCCTTGTTTTAATGGAATATGGTCTCGGACGATCGACGAGATGCGTGAGCGCTTCGTGTCGTTCATGTCTTAATCCTTGTTTTGATGGAATATGGTCTCGGACGTACCATGTCGTAATTGGTTACATTACTGGGCTCATGAGTCTTAATCCTTGTTTTAATGGAATATGGTCTCGGACAGCCAAAACCATAAATGCTTGTTGTTCAGCCTGGTGGCTGAGTTTCCGAGACCGAAACGGGCAATTTTGAACCCGAAAGTGAAACCTAAGACGCTGCAAATATGAGCATTTTGCTACAATTTTCCAAATTTTTGGTCGGAAATCCTAAATAATTAACTATATTTATGCCTCAACCGTATTATTTTAGGGGAAAATGACTTCGTCTCTCGCTCCAATAGCGGAGACTTGGTGGTTCTTTTAACACGAATGCGAATTAGCCACGTATTTTTCATGAATTATTATTTCGCCTCGTCCTTCTCTCTCTACAGATTCAGCAGATTTATCGGATTTTATGTTTGACCAAGCAGATAATCTGAGTAATCTGTTCAATCCGTAGCGTTAAAGAAAGATGTTTGGGGTCTGGATGGTTTTTCACCTCAATCCAGGATATTAACCGCCTTAAACTTTCAAACACCTCAAACCTCTTGAACCATCCACTTATCCTTGTTCTAATGGAAGATGAACACAGAGTCTCTTAGAAAGAGCAGACCTTTACACAACCCCTCTTCACCCTTCATAACTCTCTTAACCTCCCCCGTATCCTTGTTTTAATGGAATATGGTCTCGGACTCTCAAGCTCGCTGACGTGAAAGGATGCAAGCCTTAGTCTTAATCCTTGTTTTAATGGAATATGGTCTCGGACAGCTAAGGTGCTTGATGTTAAGAAAGTTGGTAATTATGTGTCTTAATCCTTGTTTTAATGGAATATGGTCTCGGACTTATTTCAATCAATGCTGTCCTTACCCTTTGTGGTCTTAATCCTTGTTTTAATGGAATATGGTCTCGGACACTAACATTTCGAGCTTGCATGTCTAAAAATCGTTAAAATGTCTTAATCCTTGTTTTAATGGAATATGGTCTCGGACTCTGCACAAGAATGGAAGAAAGCTAACTTTAAACCTGAAGTCTTAATCCTTGTTTTAATGGAATATGGTCTCGGACGGGGCAACGGCAGTACCCACATGAAGGAGATCTGGTTCGTCTTAATCCTTGTTTTAATGGAATATGGTCTCGGACCGCTGAAGGCCCTCAAGGTCGCCAAGGAATCGTCTTAATCCTTGTTTTAATGGAATATGGTCTCGGACGTGATGATTGCGCTCTTCGATTATTTAATCCTAAAGGTCTTAATCCTTGTTTTAATGGAATATGGTCTCGGACTGGGTTTTTGTGGATGGTTGTCTTCGAAGCAATAGTCTTAATCCTTGTTTTAATGGAATATGGTCTCGGACCCCTGATTGTTTGACGTAATCTCGTCTTTAGTTTAGTCTTAATCCTTGTTTTAATGGAATATGGTCTCGGAAGTGAGGCAAATTACCTGGATAATCACCGTGAGTATAAGTCTTAATCCTTGTTTTAATGGAATATGGTCTCGGACACGATTACTACTTCGACATTCCAGCCCTTCTCAAACTGTCTTAATCCTTGTTTTAATGGAATATGGTCTCGGACGTCTATCGAGAGCGCAGAGCGCGAGGCAAACAGGGTCTTAATCCTTGTTTTAATGGAATATGGTCTCGGAGTGGGTTGATTGTCCCAGTCATCCGCGAACAGCGAATCATCACGTCTTAATCCTTGTTTTAATGGAATATGGTCTCGGACTTGCTGCGAAGACTGACGTAGTTAAGGCTGTTGTTGATGTCTTAATCCTTGTTTTAATGGAATATGGTCTCGGACACGGAGGAACTTTTGCCGATGAGGCTACGCTCAAGCGTCTTAATCCTTGTTTTAATGGAATATGGTCTCGGACTACCGATGACCGTCCATACGGTCAGCGCGGTATGGAGTCTTAATCCTTGTTTTAATGGAATATGGTCTCGGACACCCCACAAGAGGGGGGCAACCAGTTCCCCGTCTTTGTCTTAATCCTTGTTTTAATGGAATATGGTCTCGGACTTTCATCGAGGAAAAAGACACGCCTCGACATTTCGTCGTCTTAATCCTTGTTTTAATGGAATATGGTCTCGGACACGACTACGATGCCCTGCATGTAGCCGTGGGTTGTACTGTCTTAATCCTTGTTTTAATGGAATATGGTCTCGGACAAGCAATGCCTGATGCAATGCCTCAAACAGAGTTGTCTTAATCCTTGTTTTAATGGAATATGGTCTCGGACGAAGGCTTAGATGCCTTTCAGACAACTGCTGGCGGTCTTAATCCTTGTTTTAATGGAATATGGTCTCGGACGGAATAACAACGGCGAGCCAGAGGCCAAAATAAATCCGTCTTAATCCTTGTTTTAATGGAATATGGTCTCGGACCTTCAAAAAGATTTGTTCGGTCCACACTAACGACTACGAGTCTTAATCCTTGTTTTAATGGAATATGGTCTCGGACCAAGAGGAACTTTGGATAGAAACCAAAAGACATATTTGGTCTTAATCCTTGTTTTAATGGAATATGGTCTCGGACATTTTGACTTCGATGAAGGCTGCCTCACTCGGGTGTCTTAATCCTTGTTTTAATGGAATATGGTCTCGGACTCCTGCAATCAATCCTAAGTGTACTGCTGGCGAAGTCTTAATCCTTGTTTTAATGGAATATGGTCTCGGACGGTAAGATTGAGACTGGTCGCCCTAAGAATGGAGTCTTAATCCTTGTTTTAATGGAATATGGTCTCGGACAACAAAGAAAAAAAATCTTTCGTCCTTACTGGATTAGTCTTAATCCTTGTTTTAATGGAATATGGTCTCGGACCGGCGAGCCAGAGGCCGGAAACAAACCCCAAGGGCATGTCTTAATCCTTGTTTTAATGGAATATGGTCTCGGACACATATTTTAAGTCTAAGAAGGGAACAGACTGTTTGTCTTAATCCTTGTTTTAATGGAATATGGTCTCGGACTGCTCCAATTATTGCATTGAAACTCAAGGCATTAGCTAGTCTTAATCCTTGTTTTAATGGAATATGGTCTCGGACTTCAACCCGTTTATGGTTCCAGTATCTTGAACGGAAGTCTTAATCCTTGTTTTAATGGAATATGGTCTCGGACAATGAGCCAAAACTTATTGCTGCAATAAAGAATTGTCTTAATCCTTGTTTTAATGGAATATGGTCTCGGACAGCCAAAACCATAAATGCTTGTTGTTCAGCCTGGCGACTGAGTTTCCGAGGCCGAAACGGGCAATTTTGAACCCGAAAGTGAAACCTAAGACGCTGCAAATATGAGCAAATTGTCTGTTTTTTGCAAGGATTCTTGCAGAAAAGTGGAAAATTTTAGGATTAATTAACGAGGTCTGTTTTTCAGTTAATAGCAGTTGCACGAGTTTCGTAACTGGAAATCTCTCAACACAACAGATGAAATATTGAATCTTATACGTAGAGCTAGTCAAAGCGAATCCAAGCGATTGACATCCGATGTTGATGAGCAAGACAAAAAAATCCCTGATCAAAACACCCGACAGAGGCGACTGCTCAGTCTGGCTGATAATATTAATCGTAAACCCACAGACATGATTTACCTCATAATTTATGATACAGAAAGCAATAAGGATTGAACACTCGTTGCCAAATCCTCATTTAATCTTTATCTGGCCATCAAAAAACAATCGGCCATATTCTTCTGATTTTAAGTTTGATCCCTCCAAATGCATCTGTCTTAAACACAATATTTCAATTTCTAAACATATTTTAACGGTAAATATTTGTAATTATTCTCTTTTTATCATATTTTTGCAGCGTGAAAATTTACTTTTTATTGTTGAGAAATGTAAATTTTCTATTTTCGAAATACATTATACGCTGAGCAATAATAAGTTGCAAAATAACGGGTACTAGACCCTTATCCATTAAAACAAGGATTAAGACTCAAGAACTGTTACCCAATATCCTTTAATACAAGCAGTCCGAGACCATATTCCATTAAAACAAGGATTAAGACTCTGAATGATAATAGTTTTGTAGCAGTATCAATGCGTCCGAGACCATATTCCATTAAAACAAGGATTAAGACTTGTAAAGCGGATTCCACGAGTAGAATGTGTAACGGTTCGAGACCATATTCCATTAAAACAAGGATTAAGACTTTTGATTAGTTGTTTGTTTATTACTCTTAATATACGGTGTCCGAAACCATATTCCATTAAAACAAGGATTAAGACAAACTTAGCTTCGCCTGTCTCCACTCAACTAAGTTTTGGGTCCGAGACCATATTCCATTAAAACAAGGATTAAGACGCTTCATCCCATACTTTGCCATCCTTTACAAAGATGGGTCCGAGACCATATTCCATTAAAACAAGGATTAAGACCCCTTATATTCGTCACCTTCTACAAACTCAACTTCGCTCCGAGACCATATTCCATTAGAACAAGGATTAAGACGCTTCAATCTCAGCTACATTATCTGCAAACTGAATAGTCCGAGACCATATTCCATTAGAACAAGGATTAGGGAAGACCCTCCCCAACCCTCCCTGCTTAGGGAGGGGGAAGGAAGTGGGACAACAGCATCCAATAAAACTAGGATTAAGAGAATCCCCCTCTAAGCCGATTTGGCAAAGAGGGGATTCTCTTGGTAAAAGGGTATATATCAATTAATAGATATTCATTGAAAATCGCAGCATATCTCCAACAAATGTTAGAGGATATCATTCTACAGAAGCATGTCCTCATATGAGGAAGATACCGATCTGTACACCCAGTGTATTCGACTTCGGATTCAGACGCTCCGCAATCGTCGCAGGTCGCAGGTCTCCCACCCTATCCTGAGTATCGAAAAAGCCATTATTTTGAAATGCTCATAGTCCAAAACTGTTGTATCAGTCGCAGTCTGCATCGCATATGATGATTTATCCCATAAAACATTGTATAGCAATATTTTTTAATATTTTCCTGCCGAAGGCCATTTTCGATTTCATTAGGATGAGACCCGGAGGGTGACTGAAGGATTGAAAGCAGCAGAGGGAAGCTCGCTTTCATCTGATGTTTTCAGTTCTTCAGTCAGAACTGCCATCGGGCAGTTCGTCCTAATGAAATCCATTTTTCGCCTATTTAATCAAATTTGGATGAAAAATTCTCGGAATAATTTGGAAAATTGCGCCTAATCACCTATATTTGCACCCGAAATAGACAAAGGTAACACATACCGACGAGACAAATGGCGAACAATACTCAACGCGACGAACTGCATAAGACGATATGGGCGATAGCCGATAGCCTGCGTGGGGCTGTGGGAGGATGGGAATTCAAGGCATACGTCCTGGGTGCCATCTTCTATCGCTACATCAGCGAAAACATCACGCGTCACATCAACCTGCTGCAGGTCGAGGCGGGCATCACCGGCTACGACTATGCGCAGGAGACCGACGAGAATGCCGAGGAGGCACGCGAAGGCATGGTGGCCGAAAAGGGGTACTTCATCCTGCCCAGCCAGCTTTTCCAGAATGTGGCACGTCATCCCGAAAAGGACGAGAACCTGAACGTAACCCTCAACAACATCTTCAACGACATCGAAGGCTCGGCCAAAGGCACAGCCTCCGAAGATGACATGCGCGGACTCTTCAGCGACTTCGCGGTGAACAATTCCCAGTTGGGCAACACCGTGGCGCTGCGCAACAAGCTCCTTGCCGACGTGCTCATCGCGGTGCGCGACATGAAGCTTGGCGAGGACTTCGAAAACAACGAGATCGACACCTTCGGCGATGCCTACGAATATCTGATGCAGATGTACGCCAGCAATGCGGGCAAGTCGGGTGGCGAGTTCTTCACGCCCCAGGAGGTGAGCGATGTGCTGGCACGCATCACCGAGGTGGGCAATCCCAACATCCGCAAGGTCTATGACCCCGCCTGCGGTTCGGGCTCGCTGCTGCTCAAGTTTGCCAAGACCGTCGGGAAGCGCAATCCCCAACTGAAGTACTTCGGACAGGAGGTCAATCCCACGACCTACAACCTGTGCCGCATCAACATGTTCCTGCACGACATCAACTACGACAACTTCGACATCCAGCTGGGCGACACGCTCCACAACCCGCTGCAGCTCGAAGCAGGTCCTTTCGATGCCATCGTCTCCAATCCGCCCTATTCGCTCAAGTGGGACGGCAAGGACAACGCCATCCTCATCAACGATCCGCGCTATGCTCCTGCAGGCGTATTGGCGCCGAAGAGTGCTGCCGACCTTGCCTTCACGATGCACATGCTCTACAACCTCGGCGAAACGGGCACGTGTGCCATTGTCGAGTTCCCGGGTGTGCTCTATCGTGGCGGCGATGAGCAGAAGATCCGTCGTTACCTGGTCTCCAACAACTATGTCGATACGGTGATCCAGCTACCGCAAAACCTGTTCTTCGGAGTAACAATTGCTACTTGTATTATTGTTCTTAGGAAATCTGCTCGTCCTGATAGTAAGATTCTATTTATTGATGCGAGCAATGAATTTGAGCATAGCGGAAAAAAGAATAGACTTTCAAAAGAAAATCAAAATAAAATTGTCGAAACCTATACCAAACGTACAGAGATTGAGCACTTCAGCAAACTTGTCAATTTAGAAGAAGTCGAAGCAAATGATTATAATCTTTCGATTTCTACTTATGTTGAGAAGCTCGATGATAAGATTGAGATTGATATTGCAGACATTAATGCTCAAATAAGGGAAATAGTTTCCCAGGTAAATGATTTACGACATCAAGTTGATAACATTGTGGCAAACTATTAGGATATGAATGATTTAGAAAAACTAATTCAAAATTTATGTCCTAATGGAGTAGAACGAATTAGGATTGGTGCCTTTGCTAAAGTTCAAAAAACTAAAAACAAAGGGCATATATCTGAGGAAGCATATAGCATTACTCAGAGGGGCCTTATACCGACCAATGAGTTCTTTGGAGAAAAGACAAAGATAACAAGTAGTGACACATCTGGTTACTATTTAGTTTATAAGGATTGGTTCGTATATTCACCTTCAAGAATAGATGTGGGGTCTATCAATTACTTGAAAGTTAATGGGCCAGTAATTGTTAGTCCTCTTGATGTGGTATTTAGTGTAGATGAAGAGAAGATCCTTCCTTTGTATCTGTTGACTTATCTTTTATCTCTTTATGGTATGAGGCAGATATTAGACCATCGACAGGGCATCGAAGGTACAGGCAGAAGGACTCTACCTTTTGCAGAATTAGCGAAAGTGGAAGTTCCCCTTCCCCCTCTCCCCATCCAACAACGCATAGTAGAAATCTTAGATAAGTTCACCTCCTTAGTATCTTCATTGGATTCCGAAATCGCTTTGCGTCAGAAGCAATATGAGTACTATCGCAACAAACTCCTTTCGTTTGAGGAAGGGGATGCAAAGTGGAAGATTATATCTGACATAGCAGATAATTATACTGGATTAACTTATAAACCAGCAAATGTAAGTGAAACTGGGACATTGGTTTTAAGATCTTCTAATATTCAAGATTCTCATCTAATTTTTGAAGATAATGTTTACGTTCAAGGTTTGCAAATTCCTCATCGTGCTCTTGTAAAACAAGATGACGTGCTAATTTGCGTTCGAAACGGAAGTCGTGCATTAATTGGAAAATGTGCTATGATAGATAAAGCATCTGAGGGCATGGCATTTGGTGCTTTTATGTCTATTTTACGCGCCAAAGATGTCAATCCAAAATACCTATTTTATGTTTGGCAGCTTGATTCAACTGTTAAACAATATAAAGGAGATGATGCCGCTCCAATAAATCAAATTACTAGTAAGGATTTTTCAAGAATTAGAGTCCAAGTTCCCTCATTAGACAAGCAGCAACGCATCGTCCGCACCCTCGACACCTTTGAGTCCCTCCTCACCAACCTGAAGAAGGAGCGCGAACTGCGTCAGAAACAATACGAGTATTATCGAGAGAAACTCTTGACTTTCGCATAAATCATCATGTACACACCTCCTTTCACACTCAGCGCGAAAGCAGTCAACCTGATTGCTGAGATAGCGGCTCAGATCGAGCGCTATGCCATCCGCCTCGAGCAGTCGGACGGCCTGTTGTTGCGTCGTGCCAACCGCATCAAGACCATCCACAGTTCCCTCGCCATCGAAGGCAACACGTTGACCGAAGGACAGGTCGTTGACATCCTCAACGGAAAAACCATCGTAGCACCCATCCGTGAGATACAGGAGGTAAAGAATGCCATACGCACCTACGAACTCTATCCATCACTCGATCCTTTCAAGGTGGACGACCTTCTCAAGGCACATGCCACCATGATGATGGCTCTGACCGACGATGCCGGCAACTTCCGTCGTCGTGGCGTGGGCGTGTTCAGCGAGAAAGGAATGGTTCACATGGCTCCTCCAGCCAGCCTGGTTCCTACGCAGATGCATAATCTCTTCGAATGGCTCAGCCGCTCCGAAGACCATCTTTTGGTGCGCAGTTGTGTCTTCCATTACGAATTTGAATACATCCATCCTTTCAGCGACGGCAATGGCCGTATGGGCCGCCTTTGGCAGTCGCTCATTTTGGGCAAACTGCATCCCCTGTTCGAACATCTGCCAGTCGAGAATATGGTCTATAACAATCAGCAGGCATATTACGATGCCATCGCCGAAAGCACCCGTCGTGGAGACTGCAGCCCCTTCATCGACTTCATGCTCAGTGAGATTTTGAAGACGTTGAAAAGTCATCAAGGAGCAGCAATCGGCAATAATGTCGGTGAAAATGTCGGTGAAAATGTCGGTGAAAATGAACGCAAGATTCTCTCCATTATTGCTGGAGCACCCAAGGCCTCCGCACAAGATATGGCCGAATCGACAGGCTTATCAAAACGACAGGTAGAACGCATCATCAAGCAAATGCGAGAAATGGGTCTCATTGTCCACATTGGCCCCGCCAAAGGCGGACATTGGGAGATACGAAAAGACACTTTAAGGTAAGGTGAAAATGGCAGACAACCTCGGCCCAATGGCCTGGTTGTTTCTGCCAGAAAATGTGCAGGTCCAATACCTTCAAAAAATTGCTTTGCAGAAAATCCATCCGGCTCCAAACTATAATGAAATTAACTTGTACAATATAATCAATATGTTGCTATCACGCCAAATACTGCCAGAGGACCTTCGGCTGGAATATAAAGAATCCTGCTATGACATAATAGGATGTATTCATTATGTTCATAAAACACTTGGTCCAGCTATGGTAGAATATGTCTATCAAGAAGCATTGTATAAAACCCTTCTTAAGAAAGGATACAATGTCGTTAAAGAGTATAATCATCATCCTGTATTTGATGGGCAACCGCTCAAATCATCTATTCAAATGGATATGGTTGTCTTTCGTCCCGAAGGAAACGTGATTATAGAGTGCAAGTCAATTGCCGATATTAGTGATAGAGAACAGATGCAAACTTTTGGATATATGTGTGGAACGCAATTTCCTTATGCTATTATTGCAAATTTCGGCACATATCCAAAAGCACAAGTCGAGCGCTATCATTTCGAGAATAATTCCATCAACGCTTTCTGATTTATCAAGTTATCCCATAATTCGGACAGGCGAATATTTTCTGCGAAGCAATTTTCTGCTGCCATTGAGGCAGCACATTTTCCGGCAGCAGAGACAGGGCATTGAGCCCGCAGTCTCCTGCCATTTTCACCAAAATACACGAAAACGAACTACGCGTAGGATAAAGATATGACCGACCACAGCATCATAGCCGAACAGAACGACAGCACCGTCGTGGCGCAATGGGAAAAGGTGAAGCTAAGCAACACCACCTACCAGAGCGAAGCCGAACTCGAAAAGTCGTTCATCAAGCAACTGCAGAACCAGGGATATGAATACCTCGCCATTCATACCGAGAAGCAGCTGCTCGACAACCTGCGCCTGTGCCTGCAGCAACTCAACGACCAAGTCTATACCGACCCCGAATGGGAACAGATCCTCGCCGAAATCACCTCCCCGCAACTTCGCATCGAGGACAAGTGCGCCATGATCCAGCAGGACCCCACCCTCTCGTTCACCCGCAAGGACGGAACCACCTTCAACGTCCACCTCATCAACAAGGCGAGCAACATCTTCAAGAACAAGCTCCAGGTCATCAACCAATACGAGAACCTCACCGGTGTCCACAAGAACCGCTACGACGTCACCATCCTCGTCAACGGCCTGCCCCTCATCCACATCGAACTCAAGGCACGCGGCGTAAGCATCAAGGAAGCCTTCAACCAGATCAACCGCTATCAGCGCGACTCCTTCTGGTCGGGCTGCGGCCTCTACGACTATGTGCAGATCTTCGTCATCAGCAATGGTGCCGAGACCAAGTACTACAGCAACACTACCCGCTACGCCCACGTGCAGGAACAGAAGCAGGGGCAGAAGAGCGTCGTCAAAAAGAAGAAGAACGAGAGCAACAGCTTCGAGTTCACCAGCTACTGGAGCGACCAGAAGAACAACCTCCTGCCCGAACTCACCGACTTCACGCAGACCTTCTTTGCCAAGCATACCATCCTGCGCATCCTCACGCGCTACTGCGTCTTCAACACCGACCAGCAGCTCCTTGTGATGCGTCCCTATCAGATTGCTGCCACCGAGAAGATCCTGCTGCGCATCGAGACCGCCCTCAACAACCATTGGCAGGGCACCATCCGCGCAGGCGGCTTCATCTGGCACACCACAGGCTCGGGCAAGACGCTCACCTCGTTCAAGACCGCACAACTCGCCAAGGACATCGATGGCGTCCAGAAGGTGCTCTTCATCGTCGATCGCAAGGACCTCGACTACCAGACCATGAAGGAGTACGACCGCTTCGAGAAGGGTTGCGCCAACTCCAACTCGAACTGCTACATCCTGCGTCGCCAGATTCTCGACCCCAAGAGCCGCATCATCATCACCACCATCCAGAAGCTCTCCTCCCTGCTCAAGGTTTCGGCCAAGGAGGGTATCTCCGAGCAGAGCAGGCAACTGCAGACCCGGCTCGACGAGGTGCTGCGCAAGGAGAACTTCGTGCTCATCTTCGACGAATGCCATCGCTCGCAGTTCGGCGACATGCACGCCCTCATCGTCAAGCGCTTCAAGCGATATCTGCTCTTCGGCTTCACCGGCACGCCCATCTTCCCCGTCTCAGGACAGACGGGAGGCATCGGCCAAGTCAAGACCACAGCCGAAGTCTTCGGTGGCGAACCCGACCAGCAGGGCAAGCCCACACGCGCCCTCCACACCTACACCATCATCAACGCCATCCGCGACAAGAACGTCCTGAAGTTCCACGTCGATTACGAGCGCACCATGAAGATGAAGGAAGGTGTCGATAACAAGGAAGTCTGGGCCATCGACAAGGAGGAAGCCCTCCACGCCCCCAAGCGCATCGCCATCATCACCGACTACATCATCCACCACTTCGGGCAGAAGACCAAGCAGCAGGCAGGCATCGGCGGCACAAGCCGCTTCAACTCCATCTTCGCCGTCGATAGCGTCAAGGCAGCCATCCTCTTCTACAACGAGTTCCGCAAGCAGCTCGCCCTACCTGGAGCTCCCCCTTTGACCGTAGCCACCATCTTCACCTTCGCCGCCAACGAGGAAGAGGACCCCATGGGCAACCTCGACGACGAGAACCCCGAGAGCACCGAGAAGCTCGACCTCCAGAGCCGCGATGCCCTCGACCATGCCATCGACGACTACAACCAGCGTTTCGGCACCAGCTATTCCACCGACGGCGAGTCGTTCCAGAACTACTACAAGGACGTGGCGCTCCGCATGAAGAACAAGGAGATCGACATCCTCATCGTGGTGGGAATGTTCCTCACGGGCTTCGATGCCAAGACCTTGAACACCCTTTGGGTCGATAAGAACCTCAAGCTGCACGGACTCCTGCAGGCCTACAGCCGCACCAACCGTATCCTCAACGCCGTGAAGGACTGCGGCAACATCGTCTGCTTCCGCAACCTCGAGGACGCCACCAACAAGGCCCTCGCCATCTTCGGTGACGAGGAAGCCGGCGGCATCGTGCTCATGCGCACCTTCAAGGAATACTACGAAGGCTACACCGACAAGGACGGCAGGCAATACCCGGGCTATGAGGAACTCGTCGGCCAGCTGCTCGCCGACTTCGACATCAGCCAGTTCGCCGACATCACCGACGACGAACAGCGCAAGGAGTTCATCCGCCTCTTCGGCACCCTCCTCAAGATGCGCAACCTGCTCAGCACCTTCGACGAGTTCACGCCCGACAAGCAGCTCATCACGCCCTTCGACATGCAGCAGTACACCAGCTGGTACCTCTCCCTCCGCGACGAGATGCGCGGCAAGGGAGGCAGCAGCGTCGAGAAGGAGAACATCAACGACGACATCGAGTTCGAGATCGAGCTCGTCAAGCAGGTGCAGGTCGATATCACCTACATCCTCATGCTCGTCAACAAGTACCACGAGAGCAACTGCGCCGACAAGGAGATTGTCATCAAGATCATCAAGAGCATCGAGGCGAGCCCCGACCTGCGCGACAAGAAGGAGCTCATCCAGCAGTTCATCGACCAGATGACGCCCGACCCGTCGAGCGACGTCATCGAGGACTGGGAGCGCTACGTGGCCGAGAGCCGCAAGCGCGACCTCGACACCATCATCAGCGAGGAGCACCTCAAGCCCACCGAGACCTACCAGTTCATCGACGACAGTTTCGAGCAAGGCGAAATCACCACCACCGGTGTCGGCATCACCCGCATCCTCCCTCCCATGCCCGTCATCGGCGCCAAGGGCAAGCGCGAAGCCAAGAAGCAGACCGTCATCCAGAAGCTCCAGGCCTTCCTCCGGAAGTACCTCGGCATCTCCAGCTTCCACGATTCCTCCGAGCCTGCTCAGTCCACCCTTTCCTCCGAGCCAGCCCTCTCCTCGTCCAACCCCTCCTCCATCCATCAAGCCCCCGTCATCCCCTTCAACGGCATCCTCAAGGACGACGACAGCACCAACCTCATGGCTGCTGATGATGGAGGGAAAGAACTTTGAATACCTCGAGGTGAGGATCGATGTAAAGCAAAATACACGCTAACTCAATGATTTTTCTCCTACACACACTTTTCAGCCTTTCAGGATTAGGTATGGACGAGCGATTATTTTCTGCACGAAGTATATATTTTCTGCAACCTCCCGCAGATTGATGTTTTGCAGCAATCAAGGGAAGGGGCCCCATTCATGGGGACGGCCTTAGCCGGATAATCATCGGTTTCAATTTTCCGGCCAAGTCTCCGCTATTGAAGCGAGAGAAGCGGCCATTTTTACCTAAACAATGTGAAAGTTCAGTTAATAGAAAAACGCTATAAACTTTGTATATCAGTAGGTTCTAACGTTTTGTTCGAAGCCATGACTATCAGCACCTTAGGCGCTCAAAATAAATAATTCATGAAAATTCGCGGTAATTCGTGTTACAAAAATATATCGCACCCTCTCGGCCCACAAGATACTTCCCCCATCCGTGCAAACATCCCATCGGCCAACAAAATGAAATGTTCAGCCACGAAGCCTCGCATCACCTCGGCCCACAATGTGCCCCATCATTCCTGTCACGCACTCTCACGGCCCGAATCATGTTTCCGCATCTTGCACAAGCATCCTCTCGTCTGCAAGGATGAAACTTTCGCCATTCCAATCGTTCTTCACGCCGCCAAAGCAATCCCCACACGCAGTCCCTCACACTCCATCGGCCCAATAAGTGCCGTACGAAAATCCTATCCTTCACGTTCACGGCCGAGAGCATATCCACATCCCTCCGCGCAAGCATCACACGGGCCGACAGCGTGCAATCCACCATCGCAGATAACATCCCGTCGGCCGAGAGGATTGAATTGGTTTTAGTTGCAATTATTCTGTTATCAGGACTTTTCGACCAGAATAGATATAGACACCCTTGGCAGATGGCTTGCCCTTCAGACGGATACCATCAATGGTGTACCAGCCATCGTCAATTGACTGTTGGCCATTGTCCGGAGCCACAAGAAGAATGGCATCGGGTTCTGCCTCAAAATTAAAGTTGAATCTAATCGATTGAACCGATGTATCCGTGTCGGCTTCGCCCGCTGTGAGGCCGTTCTTCAGCTTGAAGTATGCATGGTAAGCACTTATAGACACATCTTCGGTGGGCCGATAGAGCATGTTCGAAGCACCCAGGTACAGGACGGAACGGTCGTCGCTCAGGAGAGTCACTGGTTCAAAAGTGCCAACAAAGTCAACATAGTCCGTCTCGACAGGAATCGTCTCTTCGACAGCGATGATATCCTTGAACTCGGGATTCTCGAGGTTGTCACCTTCCTCCCATTTCACGATGTACGGCATGCCGGGCTCCAACGAAGAAAGGTCCTTGCTCGTGAAATTGAGGGTCAGCGTGCCGTTGCTGAAGTCGGAGCTGACGAGCGTCTTCACTATCGCCCCCTCAAGTGGCGTACCCTCAAGTCTTCCAAGACGGAACGGAAGACAGATGGTATTCCAAGAATCGTCCTTCCATAGTGTGCTTCCCGTAAGTTCCAAGTTCGTCAGCAGGGAAGGATCAAGCCAACGTTCGTCCATCCAGCTCAGGCGACTGGTGAGAAAATTCCGTACAGTGGTCATCTGGCTTTGAAGGTTGGAGTTCACCTTCCAGGCCTTGTTGTTACGCGTCACCGCACCCGCGCTTAGCACCTCATACAGGGAGTCCACAATAGCATCTATGCGGGTGTCACTATATTCATTCTTGCGACGCTGGGTGTATCGAGCACGAAGGTTGTTTACATAAGCGTCATCCTCCATGAGGCGCTGCCAGTAGAAGGGAATAAGCCTATCCTCGAACCAACGGGTAAATGCGACCATGACATTGTTTTCGGCATATCTCCAAATATTGGTATTCGCGTCAAAATAGGTTGCTCCACCGTATGCCAGATTGAAGTCCCATAGGGCCATCTTCCATCGGTCATTGCCACCGATGGCTCGGGCATGGGTCGAGCTGTGCTTCCACATCGGTGTACTCAGACGGTAGGCGTCGATGTTGTTGGCCACCTCCTGCGCAATCTCATAGTCCATGAACGACTCGACATCTATGTAGTCGGCATACAGATCTCCGTAGTCCTCCGAGGCAAAGGCATCCTCCATGTCATCAATGGCCATGTGGACGGCTTCACGAGCACCGGGAAGCCCCTCGAAGTCCTCCTCCTCGGGATCCTTGTACTGATAAATGATTTCCCTATCGGCGATTTCCGTGCCGTCCGCAAGAACGGGATGATGCTGGGAGGTATAATGAGGCTCCTTCTCATGCGTGTATTGGTTTTCAGTACGATCAATCTCGACGTGGAAGTCCCCCGTCACATCATCAATGGCATTGCCATCCTCGTCCTTGCCGTAGTTCCAGAGGTCAAGTCTCTTGCCACCACTGGTTGCACGCTCACAAAGAATAAAGACCCCGTAGTAGATGCCATCCACGAACACCTCACAATACCGCATCTGTGGAGCAAACACATACCCGCCGCGTGCCATCTGCATGGTCAGCACGTCGCGGATAAAGCTCTTGTCCTGCCAAGGCGCAAGAAAGCACCAGTCGTTGTCCTTACCCATGCCGAGCAGGCTGACCTTGTCCTTTTTGCCGTTGATGTCGTCCGTTTTAAGCAGCTTGACGGACATCGGCTTCTTTGTCTGCGTGCCATTTTCACCGAACGACGAGGCTCCGCGCCACTTGATTGCTATCGGGCCGTCGAACTCGATGGTCTGGTCGGAATAGGTAACCGTGTCCGAATAGTTGACACCGTCGGCGTTGTTGATAATCTTCATCCGGCCGAGACTACGAGTGTAGCGACTCAGGGTGTCGGTGGTTGTAATCCAAACAAGAGGAAGATTCGACGTCTCCACCTGGACAGTAATGTCCTTCGGAGGATAGTTGTTCATTTGTACCGTACTCTGGGAAAACGCAGAGCCCGCCGACAAAAGAATTAGAACAAGGAAAA